>OFHA01000277.1_pt1 | contig 46498 bp, 37 predicted proteins | sample 1521891 | NCBI WGS metagenome assembly OFHA01 (sample SAMEA3504089, study PRJEB24116) | mouse gut metagenome | biome: mouse gut; feature: mouse-associated habitat; material: faeces | place: Denmark | collected 2011
GGCTTCCATCTGCCGCTCATTTTTCCCGGCAAGCGAAAACAGATTGCAGTATCCGCATTTATACTGACAGAACGGAATATGTATATACAGGCTGTTTTCCCTGCCGGAAAGCCTGTGTATATAGCGCTTCAAATCTGTTTCGGAAAGCGTCTGATATGCCTTTTTATGCGGATAACTGTACATATACTGCACATATGGATATTTCATCTAAACTTCCTCCTGCAGCAGAAAATGCTTATACGGAACCGTAAGGACAATCGGGTGGTTGATTCCGTGATACCAGACGCCGTCTTCCCCATAACACGTCCCATGGTCGGAACAGCAGATGACAAATGTCTTCCCCTTTTTGCAAAACGCCGCAAACAGTTTTTCCAATTGTCCGTCTACATAACGCAGCGCTGCCGCATGAGACGCTCTGCTGTCTGTCTTCTCTCCGTCCGTATAAAAATAATTGGGATAATGCAGCGCGGAAATATTGAGATACATCAGGATGTTCGTATCCCCGGTCATCTGCTCTAACCGGCGCACGGCAAATTGAATCTGATGCCCGGCAGATTCTTTTACCCGGCATCCAAACGACGGCTTCCAGTAACTGTGCTTAAAATACGAAGGCATGACGCGCCCCACATCCGTCCGTTTATCAAAAAAACTGACGCCGCCGATACAGTACGTGTCATAGCCTTCCCGCGCGAGCCCTTCGATCCAGGTCGCGCCCCGAAACGAATACGAACCCTCCGGCGCTTTGCGCCCCATGCCGATGTCTGCCGAGAAAAAAAGCGTCTCACGTTTTTTCATATTGCAAACACCCTCTTCTATGGGAAAAAATCCGGCAAACATCGCCTGATGCGAAGGGTACGTAAAATTTCCCGGCGCCTGGCATTTTTTCCATCTGCCGTAACGGTTTAGTACCGGCGTGCCCCCGCTTTCCTGCTCCTCAAACGCCACGTCATACCGCAGGGAATCTATGCACACAAATAATATGTGGCACGTTCCCACAATCTGATTCATATCCGTTTTCTGCATACCATACCCTCTCCAAACAAACGTACATCCCGCCGTCTTTGGTCTGCGCTCCGCCTTCAGATTTCGGACAACCAGCGAATCTGTTCCTGATAAATACGGTTTTCCCCATAAATATCCCGGTAAATCAAATCTCCCTGCCCGTTCATTTCAATGATTCTCGGACGCATCGTCCCTTTTTCCAGTAAAAGATCGATTCCCGCCATATGCATACCGAAAGAAGGAAACGCCGCTTCTTCTTCCAGACAGCCGCAGTATGTATCATAAGCTTTCTGACATGTCGACGCAATATCGTGCAGTACCCTGTCATCCAATCCCAGCGCATCCACGCACACCGCCTGATTATTCAAATGCAGGTTTGTAATCGGTCCCATCGACTGCCGCGCTACCGCGGAAGTGATATGTCCGAGCTGACAGACGATCCGCAGATCATAGCATCTCCCGCGGACAGCCGCTTTGGGATGCCATCGTTCTACCACGCAGCCCAAAGACAACAGCTGATCCAAAAGTTCCTGGATATCTGCCGCATCTTCCATACAGACCAGCCGTTTGGTGTTGACAAGCTGACTCTCTTCCAAACGACAGGACGTATACAGCTTCCTGCTTCCGGTAACCGGATGCAGGCGGAACGCCGCCACGCCCGCAGCGCCGGAAAAACATTCCGGCTTTACAAACACGCTGTAACACCGGCGTTCCCGCAGCACTTCTTCTAACTGCCGCGCCGTTTTTATTTCTTCGTGAAACATTTCCGTCACAGGAATGCCCCGCTCTTTCAACAGACGGTTTGTCTTCCTTTTCTGAAGCATCGCACAGATCGCCTCCGGAGAATTGAAAAAAATACTGTCTGCGTTTGCCAGATGACGCAGTTTCCTCCGGTATTCGTGTAACTGCTCCTGCATCCGGGATAAACGGATAGTCGAATAAGAGGGCGGGTCTATTTTTACCGCCGCCCCCTTAAACATATCCAAATCAAACGTTTCCGTCACAATATTCCAATCCGCCGTACGAAACGGCACACCCAATGCTTTTGCAGCTGCTTCAAAAAAAAGAGTCCGCTTGGAAGACGGATCCCCGATTAAAACAACCGTCCGTTTTGCCTGCTTTACCGCTTCCATAGAACTGCCGCCTACTCGGTCAGCATGGCATAATAATAAAGCTCCCCGCCGTCCTCGTCTGCTTCCTGCTGCTCGCTTACATTTGCTTCTATGCCGGGAAGATTTTGTATCTGCTGCATCATATCATCCGACATAAAATGGTATTCCAATTCCAGGCGTTTGATGTTCGGATACTGGGGCAGCTTGTCCAAAAGCATCCTGCCGCCGGCATCCGTCAGCGTGCCCATGGATAAATCCAGCGTTGTGATCTGGCCCATGTATTTACAGTCCAAAACTGCTTCCGCCACTTCATCCTGGATTTCACTGTCTGTAAGCCCCAGATAGGTAAGCTTCGGAAAGTCGGATTTTGCCAGAAGCTCCTGAATCGATTCAAAACCTCCGTCAAATCCGTAGTCGTCTACGCCGATATACAGCAGCAATTTCTGCAGGCCGGGCAGTTTGGCTTTTTGTATCGAGGACATCACGCTCTTAGGAAGACCGCCGCAGATAATTTCCAAATGATTCAGTTTCTCATGCACGATCGTTCCAAGCTTTAACTCGCTGCTTCCTTTGATCACCAGTTTCTCCAGCTGGGGCATCGCTTCCCAGAGCCTGGAATAATCCGCCTGAATAATCCAGGAAACTTCGCAGTCCTCATAATCCATATCTCCGAAAAACAGACTTTTGATATGAGAAAACGCTTCTTTATTTGCCACGATCCCATTTACGATCGCCTGTACGCCCTTTTCCTCATCGTCTTCACTCTCTCCCCAGGGATCTCCCCAGGAACCGATCACGATCTCTTCCAGACTGGGCAGCTCGGCATCATTTATAATCTCCTGAAATAAATCCTTCGCCGTTTTCCCGCCTTCCTCATAATCTTCATATGTATATGCAAACCGCTTACTCCTGTACATAATTCTCCTCCCATTCCTCGTTTGATTTCCGGCGTTCCTTTCTGCATGCTTGAAAACGAACCCCCGGAACGATTATTGTTTCCATTGTTTTATAGTTTTATTTTATGCCATTGAAAAACGAATTGCAAGGTGAAATACTCTGATCTGATTTGCATCGGCAAGGAAAATATGATCGACTTTGATCGGGATGACATTTGACAAGGCATCTGATTGAATCATTAATAAGTAATATCATTCTGAAAAATTCATTTCCATGACTAACCTGATATTGCAAATTCCACAAATTCATTTCTGTGACCTCAATTATAATTCTATGAAATGTGTTCCGACTGCCGTCTTCTTGCCCACACGTATCCATACTCTTGTACATTACCTGGAACAGATCACAGAGTACATCCACTACTTTTTCAATTTCTTTCCTCACATCCCTTAATAGAACCGAATCGATTTTCGTTCTGTGCAGCTTATATAAATCCTTTTCTCACTTTTTAAAGATTTAACGAAACAATTTGAGAAAGTCAGAAGCATCAACTTCTCCATTGAGAGATTTCTGATAAAATTCATAAGCACAAAACTTAATATATTGATAACCATTAATTAGCTGATAACTGGGAATGCTTGTTTTGTCACTTAAATACTTAATCCACATATCCATTAATATCGGATAATCTATGATGTCATCAACATATACGGAAAATTCTTTTAAAAATACATGTAACGGCAATAACAAGAAAATAGCGCAAATCTCATATTCAAAGCTCTCCCGCCCGGCATATAACCGCGGCAAAGAATAGGGAACTGAATTTACATTCCAGATCTCGATATCCTCTCTGGGCATTTCAGAAGGCTGTTTACAAGCCTCTCCCCCTACAATTGTTTTCCCCAATTCATACGCAATCGCATATCTCTGTAAATTACTGTACGCTCCTTCAGATTCGTCCTCTTGGTCGTTCGCCACATAGATTTTCCATACGATCTTTCCGGTTTGATCCAATTCATAACATAACTGCGCTATGTTCTGGTCAATTTCTTCACTTCCTCCAAGATTTAAATTTGTGTATTCCAAAACAACGCCTAATGTATGCGCCACTTTTTCAATATCGATCGGAAGTTTTATCACTTCCCCTCTAAATGTACTCTCCAAAATCTCAAAACACTTCTGTTGAAGCTCATACACCCGTTTTGCCATATCATCAATTGACTTATGCAATTCTGCCATTCTATCGTTTCCGTCCCCACCTGTTTCCCTGCTGCTTAACTCTTTTTCATTTATTGTTCCTTGCATATCTTTCTCCCACTTTGTCTAAATAGTGCTTCTATATTAGAGTATTTTTTCTTATGATCCGGTTCCGTTTCCAATTCACATTCCAATAAATCATCTAACAGCTTTTCGTAACAGCTTCTGATTTGTTTTTCCGACAATTTCTCCACAGAATTCCGCATCACATAATCAATCAGATTCTTCTGGACTTTTTCTAAATTACTATCATTTTCCCTCCCCCAAAGCGATTTTTTAAACTGTTCCATCTTAGGGTGGGATGCCAATAATTCACTTATGTTCAGCTGACGGCGTTCATCTATAAAACAGATTGCGCTTTGGAACCATTTCCATTCTTTTTCATCATCCTTACTCTCATTCTTCAATCCTAATACATCCGTATGCCCATTCTCTTCCTGACTTGTTTGTGCCTCTGCACAACTTCCTCTATCCTTAAAAAAACGCACAATTAACATCTTTTGAAAAGAATCCTTATTCGGCTGTTTGAATATTAAATCTTCATATGTCTGGATCTCTATTTTTTTCTTACCTTCAATTTTCTGTTTCAAAAACAACCTCACTTCTTTTCTTAAAAAAAGAAGCATTTGCTGCCAATAGTTCCCAGCAAGATTTCTTCCCTTCACATAATCCTTTTTCCCTTCACTTTTTAATATCCCCTCCCTGCTCAAACAATTAAACAATTCCTCTGCCGCCTCACTAAGTATCTTTCTGTCTACTATAACCAATTTAAACATATCATTAAGCCCAATGAATTCATTACAAATTTCTTCCAGCTTGACACACTGTTCTTTCTGCTCCATAATCTCTTTAAAAAAATCCTGTTCCCGCAGCTTCAATAACTTTGACACATTTTCTCCTAAAACAGGCAGAAGCATCTTTTCATTCTGATGTTTTGCCATAAAAGCACCTTTTGCCATGCAGACGCTGCTTGGTTCCGCCTCCAGTGCGATGCACTCGTAACTTCTCCAAACATTTGTTACAAAACGTTTTGCATGAAACTGCCTTTGCAATTGATCCACTTTTTCCACAATTGCCCTCTTCATATTCCTGTTAAAGAAAACTCCCCTGGGTTGTTCTGATGACAAAACATTGACTCTGACATTTCCGTTTTTATCCGCATACAAAGCTACCGTAGGAATGTTTGCCAACATATAACTTAACGTATACTGGATATCCGCATCCCCTCCGTATTTCTCATGAAGCGCCTGAATATTCTCAACCTTTTGCAGCCGACTCAAAATACCGTCCGCCCACACCTCAAGCTCTGTCAAAATATCGCATTCTTCCTGCCAGCTCCCGGATTTCTTTTCAAATATTTCATAAGCATCCAGAGCTTTTTCCTTCTTTTCTTTATCTTCTTTCCGTTCAGAAATAATCAAAGGGATATGAAACCACCGGGACTGCCTATTATAGCGCATGGAAATGATCGCTACTTTTCTCCGCTCTAGAAGAAGAGATGGATAGTCCATCCACTTTTGAGGTCCCTCAAATCCCGTTCTTCTCACCTCGTCATAATAAAAAACCTGCATCCTGTGCATCATGCCTAAATTCAGATATTCTCCTGTCCTGTCAAAAATATTAGTTATAGATTTCTTTTTGCGCTCCTTCTCACTCTCGTCCTCTCTTTTCTTTATGGCAAACGCTTTTTCTTTCCAACGCATATTTACAATATTTTCCAGCAAGCAATCCCAATAACATTTCTCAGGTTTTCCACGCTTTTCACAAAGTTTTACAGTGTTTTTACCTAAAATTCGGAGAAAATAGGATAATCCAACAGCTGAAAGCACTGTCTCCTCTAAATCCAGCTTTGACATTTTTTCCTTCTCTTTCTCCTCTTGGCATTTCTCAATTGTTTCCCAAATGGAATCCTCTATTTTCTGGCAGAATGAACCTTTATTTTCACTTTCCCGATTTTCCCTCTCATTTAATTCTATCAATGCTGCCTTGGCTGAAGCAATTAATGCCGGATAAATTTCTTTCTCAAGATATTCAATTCCCTCTCTTGTAAACTCGTTACGATTAATTGCAATGTGCGCTTTTCCAATCTTTCCGCCTTTGATATCAATTAATTCCAACAATTCACTGTCTTGATACATGCTATGGCTCTGGACCAAGATTCCTTTCAGATAAATCCTGGTTTTTCGATGATCATAATTCTCCGATTGTTCCAGTCCAATGCCCGGCAGATATTCTGAAAGCATTCTACCCCCTCCAAATCTGGCAAAGGCTCCAATCTCCTTATTCCAAATATGCAGTTTAGAATTCCTGCAGTCCAGCGCGCCTATCCCGTCCTTAATATTTACAAAAATAAATTCATTGTCCCCGTCTTGTAAGCCATTCTTATTTTTTTCTTGACGCTCTCTCCAAATCGCTTTAAATAGCCAATTTACTTTCTTCTCTTGCTCTGCCCAACTCTCACTATCTACCGTCTGGGATTCCAGAACAATCTTCTTTGTTCTATGTTTGATAAAATCACGCTGTTTATCGCCGAATTCCTTCCCCTGGATTTTTACATATATTGGAAAAAGATTTTCGCCAAGCATATTGTCTATGTACAGAACCATCTGATTCAACATTTCTTTGGAATGACGCAAAGGTCTCATTTCATCATACTGATCGATAAACCGATCGGCATCATCACTTTCTGTATTCCAGGCTTTCCAAAATTCTGCATGTAAAAGTTTATATTTACACCCGACAAAAATTTCAAACGTAGTGCCAAATGTAACATATTCCTCCTGAGGCAACGGCTTTACATTGATATATCCGCCGCTTCCATTGGACACCTTATTAAATGTAATCTCATATTTTTCTCCACTTCTGGTATACGTTCTTGCAGTTACACTGTCTGCAACCAAAAAGACGGATTGAAGACCTATACCGAATTGTCCCGTAGGTTTTAACCAATCCGGCATCCTGTCTATGAAATGACGTTTCTCCTCATAGCTGCTCCCCACATTTGATATTTTTATCAAGTCATCCTTGGATATACCGGTACCATGATCTCGAATAGAAATCTTTACGCCATATTCTTTGGGAATATTTTCCATTTCTTCTTCTGTTTTTTCGACCGGAGTAAGCAGCACTTCCTCTTCTTCATTCAAAGTTTTCACTACAATCTCAAAATTAACTTCAATTGGATAATCCCAAACATCCACTTCCGAGAGGATTTCTTTTTCACTTACATCCAGTCCATACTCTGCCTCTTTGTAGTGATCCTGCAAAAGCTTCCGTTCTTTCAGCTTACACCGATAAAGATAATCTTCCCAGCATTGCATCTTGCTCGCATCTATGGCATTTTGGATCAGCTCCCGTAAAAATACAAAACTCCCACCATATACATTTGCACCTTCCAGCAAACGAAACGCACGAACCTGCGAAATAATAAACTGTGCCTTAACCAATTCTCCTGGAACCTGTTGTCCTCCAAGCAGTATCTTGCTCTGATCTAACGCGGGCAAACAGCCTGACATCCCCGGCGGAGCAATTTCCGCCCAATGATAGCTAATGTTTTTCAAAATTTCTTCCAAGCTTTCGCATTCCATCCTTACCAAACGAAGTGCCTCCTGAGAATCGCAGTCCGCATGAATCTGTATGTTTTCCGGGGTAATGTTAAGCTGGCGGATGGACTGATGTTTTCTATAATGAAACATAGATGTTCTTGGAAAACTACCGGCAAACTGAAAGCAAAACGGATTAAATCGGTCATTATCGATATCCAATGCATCCCCCAGCTGCAATAAAACTGCCACAAATCTCGGATGTATCATATCCAATGCATATCCGCTGTCTTCCTTAGGCAATTCCATCACAGGTTTTAAACCGCTGGTGGTATGAATCGCCGCACAATCTGCAATCCTCATGAAGATACGCAAAGGTACACCAGATGCTGCAAAACTGTTGCCCAGTTTTCCGGGATCCATCGTCCATTGCTGCATCCTGTCCCTTACTTTTCCTGCATGCATAGTTCTCTGGTACTCCGCCATTAGCTGTCCTAAGCCATAATACGCATCTAATTTTTCACTCAGCAACTTTTTCATCTTCTGTGGACGTTCTCTTGAAGAGGCTTTTTCAAATACCGTATAATGTGTCTGAAACACACTTTGCGCCGCCCTTTTCATGTCCTGATCACCATCGATTTTCAGATGTTCCACCAAGTCAATAAACTTTTCATCCTCCATCATGCCCTGGCGCTCCGATGAAGAAATACACATCCCCACATCGTGCATATACGCCGTATGTAGCAGCATAAAACAGTCCGAAGCGGAAAGCAGGCGAATTCTCTTCTCACCCAAAATCCTTTCTATATTATGCAGGACAGATTCTGCATGAGACGCGTTATGATAACTGTAAGTTTGAAAAGAAGGTAAAGTCCATTCCAGCATTTGTGCCAGCCATCTCTTGTTCTGATTCCAGGAATGCCACAGAACCTGATGTCGTTCGGTTGCTTCCTCTTCTTTTGCATATAATTTTAGTTGTCTTTCTATTGTATGCGATATATGTATTCTGTTTTCTTTATAAGAATTAACATCTTCCAACATTTTAATCATCCCCTAATATTCATGCAGTTGTTTCCTACATGCCCTCTAACATATGTGAAAAAGAACTTTTTATATTGAATATTTTTATTGACATACTTATTTTATAAATATTTGTTTGTTCATCTGTGTCATTCATTATCTTTCGTCTCTCCTCCCGAACTAATTCATCCTCCTCTAATCAAAAACCGCAGTACTCCCAGCCTCTTCCGTTAAGCTGTTATGCGTGCACGGGCGGCACAATGGTCCCAGCACTGTATGATTCTGCCGGGCAATATCGGCAGCCTCATGTACAACCTCCAATAAAAATTCCACTTTGGGAGCAGAATAGCGCTCCATGAATGTGCCCTGTGCGGGAACAAATGCACTCAATACCGGAATGCAGCCGCAGGCTGCCAGCTCCCTGACACCTGCCAGCGTATCTTCCTTATCTTCCAGGCCAACCACCAGGGAAGACCGGATTTTTCCCTGGCCGAACACCGCCACTGCTTTTCGGATAAACTGCATATACCGTTCTTTTCCGATGGCATGTTTCTCCGGGATATATGTTTTCCTCACATTTTCGTTATGAAGTTCCAGATTAACGGATAAAGCGGAAATCCCACAGTCGTCATGAAGATATTTTAGAAAATCTTCATAAGCACTTTCATCGTTTCGGTCTGCATAGAGTCCCCGCGGCGAAAGCATAACATCAAATTCATACTCTGCATATTTGTGAGGAAAAAAGCGATATACCCGGTTCAGATATTCATAACTTTCCGCTTCCGTTTTCGGCGTCCCTCCACTAATCAAAACATGCCTTGGCGGATGATTGAGATCCCTGAGTGCCGCCTCCACAGCCTGTTCCAACGTCTCTATCGGGATTTCCCTGTATTTCTGGTTATTGCAAGTGCAGAACTGGCAATGAAATTCGCAGCCACGTACGGGAGAAATCCGCATCCGATCCGCATGAACCATCACCAAATCCCGAATAGGTGTTCCGTCTTCCAGCAGCATATTAGTTAAAGCAAAGTGCGGCACGGGCATAATCTCGATCTGCAGCGCAAGAACACTGTCCTCTTTTTTAAGTACAAACCGATCCTCTATCCTGTCAATGGAAAAAGGAGTCGTATCAAACCGAACCGGTACATTCGCATAAAATGCATCCCCTGCCTCCACCACAATTCCTCTTGTTGTTGCATAATCTGCAAAGGAAACATGACCAAACCTGTTCTTTGACATATGATCTCTGGCCTTTTCCGTAAATACGGCCCCGTTCTGCATCAACTGTATTTTCATCTCGGTATATTCCATCATTCCAACCCCTTTGCCAGCCGATATTCTTTCAGCAATTCTATTGCCGCCAGCGTAACGGCGCAGAAAGGCTTTTCCTTATCCGAAGGTGAATTCCAATGCCCGTGCTCATGCTGCATATCCAATGCATGGCTGACTGCTTGTTCCAACAAAGCCCATTCCTCTTTTCGCAATGGCAATCCAAACATATTGTATCCCTGCAAAACAGTGAATGCAGCTATCATATCCGGATAGCTCTGCCACTGGTACGTTCCGACAGAATATTGGAACACCCCGGGGGTCTGAAAGGAATATTTTCCGATCTTTCCTTTTACATTTTTCTCTTCCTGCTTCCAGAATGCAAGAAAGTCCTGATAATACTTCCGTATCTGTCCTCTTTCTTCCTCGTGCTGCCACCATACGGGAATGAGCGACCTGCATACCCTTGCCGCGCTGACAATGACGTCGGCAACCGGATAATTTTCTACATGTTCCCCAAAATACGGCGCCCAAAGCAATTGTTTCTCCGTTACAGCCGAATGTGTCTTAATATATGTATATGCGCTGTCGATGCATGCACTGCATTTCACATAATATTCATATGTTTCCCTGGCGTCGAATATCCCGCTTCCTTTACCGACTCCCATGGCAGACATTGCCATTCTGGTACAATTTTCATTCGGCAGGGCAGTCCCTGTGCTGCATTCCGTATCCAGCACCTTACCGTCGGGATATTCCTGCTCATACCGGTAAATTCCGTAACTGCCGGCAGGCTGCTGCATGCGGAATAAAAAATCCAGCCCGAACAGCACTGCGTCTTCCAATTCCCTGTCTTCTGCAGCAAATCGGACCTGCAAGTCGTCCTCCATAGCCTTGCGGTTACTGTAAAAATCACACAACGCCATAACGGCCAGGCAGGTCGCATCCACCGTAGGATGCTCCGCCTCCGGCTGATCCTCCAGCGGATAAAACCCACCGTGATCCCAGCCGTGATCCCTGCACTGGCATTCCAATATCTGCGCAACCAGATAATCAAAGCTATCCGATAATTCTTTCGGATCAATGCCGCATTCTCTGATATACGTTACACCGCCACATAAAAGCGATAATGCATCCGACGTGGCAGTTCCCGCCGCCTTTTTCCCAATCAGGCTGTCCTCCCCGCCGCATCTCAAAAAAGCCGGCAAGCCTTTCATCTGTTCTTTTTTTGCCAGATTCACCATATGGATGCACCATCGGATTCCCTGAACTATCGCCGTCTTCTTTTCGTCCGTCTGCAAACCTTGTTCCCGAACTACCTTCTTTTCACGGAAAAAATCTATTAAATTTTCCTGCGTAACCGGCCTGCCACACAGCTCAAGTTCAGAAGGAATCGTCCAATTGCCGCCATCCAGAAGAAAGCAGCCGGTCTGAAGCAATAATTTTTCTGCATACTTGACGGAAACAGGCCGACTGCCTGCCACTGCTTCCACCGCCAGTGCAAACTCATCCTCGTCAATCTCCCGACCTGGCTGAAGATTCTGAAGCATCCAAAGTAAAAGCTTGTACTGAAGCTGAATCTCGGTCTCATTTGATCCATTTAAAAATAACGCATGTGCCAATATACTGTCTTTCACGTTCTATCCCTTCCTACTTTTTTACTTACAAAACCGACAGAAGCAACCGCAGGGAAGGCACGTAAGGAGCCGGTCTGCGTACAAATTCCTTGCTTTCTTTGATATACTCCGGAATGCCGGTAGACGCCAGTAAATCAACAGCGGCAAACGGATACAGGATCTCTTCCTTAAATGTCTGCTCGCTCATGGAAATCCCACTGTTCTTTGCCAGTTCATACAGCTCCGTATCCGTAAATCCTGTCGCTATGCCATTCCCTTTCGGATACATCTCGCGCAAATATTCGCATAGCATATCCCAAAACTTCTTCTGGTTTTGATCCAGCTGCAGAGTCTGGTCTTGACAAAGGAAATCACGAAACGTTTCTATTGTCAGATATGCTGCCTCGCCGTTATAGCGAACGTACCTGTCATCCGCAACAATTTTCTGAAACAAAGAAAAAATACCACGGAAACTATTTACGGACTTCATCCATTCCGGTGCCAGATAATCAATCAGCTCCGGCTCCATTACCTGGTCGATCTGAAAGTCCTCCAGATCCAGAAAATGCTTAAACCGTTGTTCCAGAACGCCCCTTAGGAACGCCTGATCAATGTCTTCAAAGTGCTTCAGCAGAACCTTATGCTCCAGGCAGCCGCTGATCTCCGGATTCCGTAGCGAATAATCGCCAAGCAGAATGGCCTTGCGTTCGTTTTCGTCCAAATACTCCGCAAGCAATTTGAGCCCTCTCCTCAATTTTTTCACAGGCGTCTTGATATCCGCTTCATCTACCACCAGCGTATCTCCCGGAAAATCTTCCATTATCTCCGGATCCTCCGCAATACCTTTGACTGTCAAAAACGCGCTTCCCGCCGGAACGGGAATCCTTTGATTATTGATCATATAATTGACCAGAAACGTCTTCCCTGTTCCCAAAGGCTGTGAAATCGTCAAAACCTGACAGGGCTGTAATCCGTCCGTCAGCCCCTGCATTTCTTCAATCGTTTTTTCTCGCCCGTAAAACGGAACCTGATATGCCGCCGAATAAGAAAACAGCTGCTCCTTGCAGGCTTTCAAATCTCTGTTCGTAATCATCACCTATTTCTCCTCCTTTGTTCGATTAATTGTCAGTTTATACGGCACTTCCGAATCTTCTCCGTCCAGATATTCAATAATTTCCTCTTCTACCTTTTCCATGATCTCATTCAAAGTCAGCGCCTTGTCGTACACGCGTGTAATAAACTCCTGTTCAAACACGTTGCCGATCGAAGCATCTGAAAAATCCGAAAGCTTATATGTACTCATCAGCATGCCGAATATTTCCGCCGCCGAATATTGCTTGTAAATAATATCTTTATACGGGCGTTCATATACCTGCTTCATCATAGAGAACATCTTAGGTGTCAGAAAAAACACTTCACGGACCGCCGCCGGTGCAACGTCCTTCCCGTCAAAGATATTTTTTATGATTCCCACGAACTCCAGCAGGCTGTCTTCCTCTGCCTTCCTTGGAAACAGATACAGGAATACAGTCTGTATCTGAAAATTATGAAGAAAATAATTCAGGCAGTCCGTAACATCCATCCTTGAAAAAAACGGAAACTTTTCGTAAAATTTCTTTCGATTATCCTCACATTCTTTTAACTCCCTTCTTTTTTCGCGCAGATGCCCTCTCCATGGCTTCTCTCCGGTATCCTCAAATTCAAAAACATCATACATATAGAGTTCCTGGAGCGACTGCTCCATCATAATGGCAATCATGCCGCTTGCCATCTTCCACTTAATTTGAAAAATAAAATCTTTTTCTACAAGATCTCCATCCTGAAAATCATCCGCCTCAAAATCAAACATGACAGTCAAATTCAGCCTGTTGTACCGAATATCGTCCGCCATATACCGATAGAGCGTAGTGGCTCCCCACCCGGGCTGAACCTGTATGTCAACCAGCTGGTTTGTCGCAATCGCTTTCCGTATCTCCTGGGCGCGGCTCTGAGAAATTCTAGCTAAATTTATGTTTTTTTCATCCAAAGGAATTAAATGCGGAAAATTATACTCTTCTAAACCGACCAGTTCCTTCCAATATAAAAAATTGCTTTTACTCATCTTTCCTCCTCTTCTCGTTTAAAGATTGCTTCATGCTCTTCAACAAATCGTATCAGAGATAGATTCATACTTTTGGCATTTGAAAAATCTGCTTGTCTGCAAGTTATCTTCGCCTCAATGGGTCTGTCAATCAGGCTGTAACATCCCGCATCCATCTTAAACACTGCCAGAAAATCCCCTGAAAATGCCGCATATCTCCCATCGCCGGATACGCTGAATCCACCCACTTGTTCCGAGTTCATACGATAAATTCTCTCTTCCCATAACCAGTCTATTTCAATTTGGCTGCATATCGAAACACCAGAGGATACATCAATAGCGTGTATATGTCCCAGGCTCTCCCCTTCTGACATGGAAACAGCCATAAGCACATTGCTCTCATTTGCCCAGCTTAACGCAACCGTTTCTGCCTGCGGAAGAGATAATAATCTCTGTCTTTCATGCAAAAGCTCCCTCTCAGGAATCTCATCAATTACTTCATCCACCAGCATCCCATAAATGCCTTTCCCTATCACGGTGTAAATCAACATGTCGTCTGCAAAGCAGATATCACCAAAGCAATATCTTTCTGTATCTATATGGCACTTCGCCTTTACCTGTCCTCTATTCCTCTCCTCTAATTTCAACAGTACAAGCAAGCGCCGATTGCTTAGCGTATATGCAATATAATCCTCATTTTCCGTATTGGAATAATAATGAATATCGGAGATCCTGTCCATCCTGCTTCCCAGAGGCTCATTTATTACAACCTCCTGCTTGCTCCCGGTATGCCAGTTGTACCTAAAAATCCCTTGATTGTCGGCACCTACATAAACACACTCTTCATTATTCGTATAGGTAATGGACTGCAGCCCGCTCTCGGCAATATAGGCATTTCTTAAATTTCCGTTCTTATCCATATAACCGACCCAGCCATCCGAAGAAGCCGTATAAATGCCGCCCCTGTCGCCTGCCAGGTCATTGATCACATCATTTTGTATATCGAAAATTTCCCGCTCCCCGTCATTCACCCGGTATGTGATCAATCCCCCGCTTTTCGTCGCTGCTACGACGCAAAGTACGTCGCTTTGAATCAAGAAAGCGCATTTCGTCATCCTCTCATGCTCTCTCCACATCGTTTGCGCTAAATTGGCATAACTAAAACGTACACCATCCAGTTTCGTATAGGAAAAATCGGCTCCGGACAGATCCGAATCATAAAAGTCCGCCCCGGACAGATCAATTCCTCGGAAGTCTGTCCCCATCAGTGGACTTCGACGCAAATTACTTTTAATATCCTGAAACTGCTTCTTATAATAACTTATTCGGTTCAAATCACATAAAAGCGTCAGTGCATTAGATCCGCGATATCCTACCTCCTCCTTTTTTCTATATTTCACAAACTCCAATTGATCTATTAAGTAAGTCAATTCCTTCTGAATAATATCCTTTTTCCCTAATTCCTTGCAAATCCATTCCCTTACCTCCCGGATCAGAAAATAATTTCTGATCAAGGCATCGATACCGTTTAAATTATCAGGCGGTGTTTTTAACTCTTCCAACGCAAAATGCGCCCAAAGAAATTCCTGATAAGCTGCCAGGCAAAATTCAATTCGTTCTTCCTTGTCATCAATTCTTACAAAATCAAAAGACCGCAGACTCGTTATAATTTCATTCCACTTATCCGCATCACAGGCTTCGCGGAGCTGTTCCAGAGGAATGCTTCGGTTAAGTCCGGCATACAAGGTCTGAGACACCAGCTCTTTCAAAAATTTCTCGTCCTTCACAGCATGTTTCTGTTCCCAATCTCCCAAAATAATGCCAAGGAAATGATACGTGTCCGCCTTCTCCCGGCACAAATCAATCTGTCGGCTGATTGCATCGTAATGCTGCACTAATAACTTGAGATTCAGCGGCTTTGCAAGCAATTCGCTATTCAATTTCCAGCCTTCTTCCACCCATACGTCCACATCTGGAAGAACAGCTTGATTTCCTTTTTGTCTGCATTCTTCAGCATCCCTGCGAAAATATTCCTTTACCGATTCTTTGTCAAACCCGGTCAGTTTGTATAAACCGGCATTCTGGGACAAATACCGCCTTCCTCTGTCTTTTCCTTTCAACTGCTGCTGATAAAAAGAACGCCTGCACGTAACCAATGCCTTTCCCTGCTTGTCCCAAAAGGCACTCAACTGACTTAGATCCCGATTAATGGGAACAATCTGTCTGGTATCCCTCATTTGATCCCATGCGTCCAGCACGACCATAAAGATTCCGTTTTGACATAGCTTCTCAAAAATGCGGTAAGAGATGGCAACATCATATTTATTAAACATTTCCGATTCGATATATTTATCAATACTCCCACTGCGAAACTCATTTAAGTCAAAGACAAATGGAAATGCAGCCTGCCCTTCTAAAAAAGAACCTTTGATTTCATCTGCCACAAGTCTTCGGATTCCGTTGCAATACGAGCTTTTGCCTACCCCATATTCTGCAAGAAGAAGCCTCAAGTTTTGATGTACTCCATTATCCAAAGGTTTCTTCGTCCAAAAATTTCGCATATACTCATAGGACCTTTGCGGTCTGCCATCCGACTCATCATTAATATTTGTCTCCAGATACGGTATCCCACTGTTTTCCAGCTTCCACCTTTCATATTGCTTCCTGTATGTAGCACAGACGCGCTCCAGTCTGCAGATTTTCCAGACAATATCTCGCATTCGTTTTGTCACAGACCCCACTAAAGAACCGTCGATCCACTGTTCTACTTGAACGGAATCATCCCCTGCGGCCTTATATCGAAAAAACACTCTATCGCTATCATCCATGGGATTCTCTACAGGTACCTCCACATACGGCTCTTCTAATTCATACACCGCGTCATATCTAAGTATCCCTGATAAAATATCTATTACTTCTGCCCCATTGTCCATTTTCTACTCTTCCTCCTTTGTTATGATATCTATATAATCTAAAATATCGGCCTTTAATTTAGATAACGGTCGGTCTTTCCATTCTTCCGGCCTTAGGCGGGTAGAGAAAAGCATGTCTGTCGCCATATCATAAACCTGATCCTCGCTGACATTCGTTCCTTCTTTTTTTAACTGTTCCCTAATCAACGGGCAAATAGCGCTTTTTACATATTCTTCATTAAAATAATATCGATTTCTTAATACGTCCCTTATTTCAACCTTGTGTTCATTATATAATTTTTCTAATCGAAACATTTCAATGGAGTTTTTCACCCGTTCCCGATAATCCGAATCCTCGATATCAGACAACTGGGATTCCAAAAAAGATTTCTCCAAAAAAGAAATTCTGTCTTTCCCCATCAGTCTTACATGGAATTTATCACTTTCCCCTGTCAAAAAACGAAGCGCATTTTCTCCCGGTTTCAACTCATTTAAATCGGGAATCAACCGGAATACGGCATTTTTTCCAAATTCCTCGTCATATGGATATATAATTTCCTCATCTTTGCTTTCTTTATTATTGTTGCATATATTGCAGCTCGGTACGAGATTAAACAAGCTTAATGCCAGATAGGGATATTGTGCCTTGCCATAAAAGTGATCATATGTAGCCCTCGTTGTCTCAAATGGCTCTCCGCTATCCTCCTGTTCCAGTTCTTCCTTGGTCGGAAGCGTAGTCGTATAGATCCGGTTGCAATAGGGACAAACCCGAACTTTCAAGGATCTCAATAGCCAGTATGCATCCTCCTGTTTCTTAACGAATTCATCATAATCAAATATTTTTTTACAAACTTCATTCGCTTTCGCACTATCTTCGCCGCTTTCATGACTGCATTGGCCTATAATCGCCTTTAAACTATCCTGCATAGTCTCATATTCACCTGTACCCCCGAAGCTTTTCGGTGGAACAGCCGGACCGGCCAAAAGCCACCTAAGATTTTCTGTCCTTACTTTTCCAGAATGACTGGAAAACAAAAACCGGTACAGATTCTGAAAATGCTCCTGCAAATATGTCGCCGCAACTTCTGTCTTTCCTTCATTGGACGATGTCTGATCCGGAAAAATATCTTTCTTATCAAATTTTATATATTTCGCAACCCTTTTGAGATATTCGCGCCGAAGCCTGCGATACTCCATACTTTCCGGCAATTGTATTCTAATCATAATTATTCTCTTTTCGCGCTATCTTTCTTTCAATCCATTTTTTGAATTTTTCTACGGAATCCCGTATATATCCCTTCATCAAAGGCTCCCCTAATAAACCTGCCAACTCCTCGCAGTCATTCAAATCTGAATCTAACTGCCCTATCTTTTTACTATCCAAATCTCCGCCCAATAACCCTTTTTCTATCTTTTGCAATGTTATTAATACTTCCGATATTTTACTGCTGGCAAATGTGCCTACTACTCCCTCGCGAAGAAAAAAAGCATCATTAAACAGTGCGTATATATTCTGTCCGAACGTATTATCTAACTGACATCCAATATTTTCCTTCTCTTCCAAATAAATAACGGAATTGCCAGGCGTGTCCGACAACATAATAGGCGAATGTGTAGAAATAAAAAGCTGCGCCGATTTTCCGAAATAATTCTCTCCATTACACGTTTTAATTATTTTCTCCAATAGCTTTCTTTGCCAGTCCGGATGTAGCGTATTATCCGGCTCGTCCAAAAACAGCCAGACATTTTCTCCCAGAACGTCTGCAAGTATGGAAAACAAGCTTGTCCAGTTTTGCTCCCCACTGCTCGCAACCCAGGAAAAGCCGACTTGCTCCATATAAGCTCCTACTTTTTTGTATGCTTCCCAAAAGCTTGTAAACCTCGTCCTGTTGTCCGATTCTATATTGATCTGCACAATGCTTTTCCCGTCTTTTTCAAAATCACATTTCCATGGACTGACAACCTGCGGATCAGAATTTTGAAAATCAGACTGCAGTATGCTGACAAACCGCACAATCGCCTGCTTCTTTTTTTCATTCTTCTCTCCAATACCAGTGTCCAGAACCAGATCGATCAAAAACTGCTTTACAACTCCCATTCCTTCCTCTATGCCCGGTTCCCTGCAGGAACCGTTATAAAAGTTTACCACTCTTTTCAAAGCCTTTACAGAATCTCTTTCGCGGTCATCATATTGTAAGATCGAGCGAATCGTTCCGATCAGCAGAGCTTTCAGCAATTCGACTGCAAGCAATTGTTGATTGGAAACCTTTTGTTGCTGATGTCTTTTAAAATAATAATTCCATAGATTGGATAAATTTAAAAGTATACCGTACATCTCAACCGGCAGGTGTTTCTTTATTGTATCAAATTCCAAATGGCAAACTTCCATCTGCAAATAATGCATCGGAAAATCCTCGATATGTTCCTTTAAAGCGGTGTCGACCTGTTTGTTAAACTCTTCCCGATGATAATTTTCAATAATCGCCTCCCCAGATAACGTTCCGTCTTCAGCCGCCTTTATAATCCTGCGAGTCAAGGAATAATCCAGAAGCATGTCATCATTCTTTACACTCAACCCCGTCATCGTATTTGAATAATAAAGTAACTGCAAATTCTCAAAAAAACCTTTTAATTCCGAAACAGAAAACTTCTCTGCTTCCGGTATTTGTGCATCAATCTCCAGTGTGTTACCTTTTTCAAATCCGATATATCGGATCCTGTCGTCCTGCCGAAAGACAAGAACGCCTTTTTCCTGCGGAAGACGTCCCTCCGAAAGAAAACATATCCACTGGCATATGATCTTCATAAGTGTCGTCTTTCCGGAACCATTATTACCGATCAGTACGCTGACATCCAAAATATGGTTCCCAAAAAAACCTTTTTTCAAAGGTTTCTCGTATTCTTCCCTCCTCAATATAAGAGGCTTTGTTCCATATAGCACACCGAACCTTTCGCTTGAAGAAAAATTAAATCCCTGATTTTGAAATCCATAGAATTGGTCAATATACATATACAATAATTGTTTTCCCATAATAGATCCCTTTACTTCCATTTATTGTTATTAATACCATTCTATGCATTTTTCCCAAAACCTATGCAAAACCCTTTCCCTGGATTCTTCCATCTCGAAAAATTCCCCGAACATTCCGATATAACTTCCGTATTTAAACAATTCCTCCTCCCCGGTCCCGCAAAAAAAGGTTTCAAAATACCCGTCTCTGCTCCCAAACCATTCCGTTATACCGGAATATGATTTTAATCCCCGGTAACTTCTTCCTTCCCTGCCCTTCACTTTTCCAAGAACCAGGCGTTTCCCCTCATATACTGCTTCCTCCGTATCACGTCCCTGCAAAACGCTCCAAAAACGATCCCCATAGATACATGCCGCCAGCAATGAGCCAAACCCTAACCTGGCGTTCACCTCCACCACAAAAAGCCCCTCGTCCCCAAGCACGAAATCCACGTTATAAAACCCGTAATACCCAATCTTCCCCAATTCTTCCCCTATGAAAATTGTCAAATTGCGGATTTCGTTTCTGCGATTCTCATTTAGAAATGCAGGAAAGATCAATCCTTCATACGCAACTTCCCGGAACAGCACCTGCTCGGTCACAAGAGGGATAAAAAACACCCCTCCGTCTTTGTGAATCACACCCATCCCGGCAAAAGACTGCTGATGCGGAAGATAAGCACTCAATAAAAACTCCTGTCTCAGGCTTTCTTGATCCAACTTCCTGCGATACGACACCAGATCCTGCGGCGAGAATAATACTTCCATTCTGTAACCACCCGATAAACAGGCTTTTTTTATCACTACTTTCTGATACCGGTCCATCATTTCCCAAATCATGAGCTCTGCTTCTGCAAAATCAAAACACTTGCAGGTGTACGGCGTCATGATGCCTAATTTCCGAAAAAAACGATACTGCCACCACTTATCATTACACAGTTTTGCCGTCCGTCCTCCCACCAGAAAAGATTCCAAATTTTCACTCTGCGGCAAGCCTGCGCCGCTAAAACTGACAACCAAATTGTTACGGCCAAGATCCAAATATTTCACAAACATGCGGTTAATGTCATCCGGCTCCATCAAATATACCGACTTCTCATTCTCCGGAAGCAGACAGATCTTTCGAAGCCTCTCCCTCGCGTTTCCATGATAAGATTGTACGAAAATGATATCATCTTCTTTTATTCTGTACTCCTGCATAAACGAATGTATAAGAAAATCAAATCTGCAGTCCAGCAGCCAGTAAATTCCCCCGTCATATTCCTGAATCATCTTACGCAATCCTTCCAACTATCTGTTCGTAACACAAATTTCCAATTCTTAACGCTGCAATATCTTATTATCTATGTTACAACGCAAATCAAAACTTTTCCACAGAATTTCTTCGACATAATTCGACGTTACCAACAGCTGCATACATAAGCAATTACCGCTTGACCCTGCAAATGATGCCATTCAAAAAAACAGCATCTAAACCCTATATGGTCCAGATGCCGTTTTCCTTATTCTTTATTTTTGCATTCCATACACTTTTTTACAGCCGCACAAAAATCCTCTTTCGCAATCTGATACTTAGAGGGATCCCGCAGGATTGCCGAGGGATGATACGTCGCGGTCAGCGCATAGTTCTTGCGGTATGTCCAGGTTCCATGCTGCCTGGTAATTTTAAAATCAGGAGAAATAATTCTCTGCGCCGCCACACGCCCCAGACAGACAACCACTTTCGGTTTCAAAAGAAACATCTCATATTTCAGGTGTGAAATACAGGCTTCTTTCTCCTCTTCTTTAGGATCTCGGTTTCCGGGCGGATGGCATTTTAAAATATTGGTCATATAGATTTCCTTCCGCGTTAATCCACAGTCACGCAAAAGCTTATCCAACACTTCTCCGGAGCGCCCAACAAACGGAAGTCCCTGCAGATCTTCCTCTCCTCCGGGCGCTTCGGCAATCAGCATAAGATCCTCCTGATGCTCTCCGGCGCACCGATAGATGCCGCAAATTCCAATCCTTCTGCAAGAGCCTTTTTCAAATCCATTTTTACATTACCCAGTTTATAAGACGCAGGGGTTTTCCAAAAATATTGTGCCTTTTCTTGCATGTTCCGGTTCAATGATGTAATATACTGAATCAATTTTTTAGTCTCTGCATCAGCAACTACTACGCCTATAAACAATTACCTCATCATCCGGGTTTGTCTCTGTATCGATTACTGTAAATTAATGTATATCATTTCTTTTTGAATTTTTTATGGATAACATTCATTTTCCATCTGAATCATACTAGTCTTCAATCACTTCTTTCGTAACAGCCTTCGCTACTGCATTCAAAAAAACCTTTCTCTCTGGTATTTCTATTTCATAAGATGTATTGTCCCTCGTGTTCCATAAAATTCCCTTTTGCAGATTCATTGCAACCGTATAACAGGCACACTGCAGAAAATGTTCATGTGTTAATTCCGATACAAACTTTAATTCATAAACAATATTATCCTTAACTGCATCAGCAAATCCCCGAGCTGAAAACTTCACTTCCCCATTCTCCCTGCAATGCTTTTTTTATAAATATCTGCTGCTCATTTGATAACTGAAAGTTTAAAGGCGTACCCATGTCAAACTCCCCTCTTTCTCTTCTTTGTATTTATCAATCTCATTCTAAAATAAAAATATATGCTATGGCTTTAAGTAGTATCAAAACTTATAAAACATTTTAATACCATAACTATCATATCTTCAATTACTAAAAATTCCCATATATTTTACATAGATCGGCAACAAAAATATCATAAATCTCTTTATCTGGCATCTCACTCCGGCAGTCTATCCCTCAAACACAATGCCCCATATCTTCGCGCATAAAACACTCTCTTAAGATCCTATCTTATAATCTCTTCTTACCATCAATACTCTGCGAATTTCTTCAAACCGATGTATCTGCTCAACCTCGTAATTTCTACAAATCGTCAGCCCGTTTACAAATTTAACAATATCTTCCACTGGCTTTCCACTTTTGAATAAAAACCTTAATTTTTCTTTATCTTTTTCTCTAATACGACGATATGGAACCACAATGTCCTTAAATTCTGTTGGTACAAGTTCACATACCCCTCCGCCATAATATCGCCCATTAAATTCGCATTGAGCAAGAGTAATGGAATTAAAAAAACAGAACACAAAACTCTCTCCATCAACCTCGTCCATAAGCCGTATATGATACCCTGCATCTGTAGTATGTACTCTCGCTGAATTATAATAAATACGAGGCAGATGGCCATAACGTTTGAAAAACACTACTTCTCCCTTTTTCACAATAGGGACACCATACCACGGCATCCTAGTTGAACATTTATAACAATCTTTCAGTGGTATATCACCCACCTTCTGCTCTCCCGCCCAGTTCAAATATTTTTGCAGTGCGATTGGCAATCTTCGTATATCTTTCTCCCCAGAAAGGTTCAACAAATAAGCCGGTTTATTTTCCAAGCTTATCTCTTTTACTACTGCATCAGAAATTTCTATGACATTCTTTGGTATATAAGAAGCTTTCTGAACAATGGGAAGAACAAATTCCCTGCACTGATACTTTTCTACCTTTTCTTCTGACAAAATAAAATATAGGTTCCCTCCTGTTACAATACCAGGTGCAATTTGCCCCATATTTTTGATTCTTGGATATTGATTCACAGCATTTTTTAATAAAGAAATATCGCTATCATCGAGAATTGCGTTTGACCACTTTTTTAATGGTTTATTCCAACGGATACTATTTTCCTGTATTGGAACTCTCTTTTTGCAGTCCTCATACATTTTATAACGTATATGCCTTTCCGAACATCTTTTATTTGTTAGATATACCAGACAGACCCCCTGTTCAATTTTCGGAAACAATGCCTTTTGAAAAACAATAATGTGAATCGTATTAAATATCTTCTCCAGATATTCCCTCAGTCTCTCTGCATATTGCACTTGCAAAAATTCCATCGGTAATATAAAAAAAATACTACCACCTGGTTGGAGTAAACGGCAGGAACCCATTACAAATGCCAGCCACATATTCTGCATCACCGTTTTTCTTAATCCCGCCTCTGTACAAATCACATATGCTTTCTCAAGCTCTTCCTTACCCATCAGCTTTTTATTAATATACGGAGGATTTCCTATAATCAGCGAATAACGCTCTAATGTATTGACAGCAAAATCAAGAAAATTATCCTTTACGATTGTACATAAGCTTCCCGGGTATTCTCGACACATCTGATCTACTTTTTCTTGAAACAACTCAATTGCTGTTATATGTGACGCATTCTCTTGCAACAAAGGAAGGAACCTTCCATCCCCTGCTGAAGGTTCCAACACATTAGAAAAATCCTGTTGTTCTTTTTTTAAATACTCCATCATAAACTGAATTGCATCGGGCGGAGTGTAATAGGTCCCCGACATTTTATCACTATCCATTTATTCACCCTTTGTAAATGCCTGGTCTATGTATTCATTAAAAATCATATTAGTCTCGATATAAATATCTTTTTGCCGCTCTGTTAATTGCCCTTCCTGAAATAGTTTCTCCAATTCTTCGAGCTGCCTCTTTAATTGAGCCGCGTTCCAGTAGAGGTCTGTTCTTCTAATATCCAAGTGCAGCATATTGCACATACTGTTTCCAACAGATGTTTTCCCAACCACATATCCTTTCTCATTCCTCTCCAAATGCTCGTCAAATTCCGGAACTGCCGGATCAACAAATCCATCTTCCCAATTATGTGGTTGTGTAATATCTTCTGTCGGCCATTTATCTGACTTAGACAGGTTACATCTTGAACAAGCTAAAACCAGATTATAATAGTCATTTTCCCGACTTTTATCTAAACTCTTCGGAACAAAATGATCCAAATGAAATTTTTGATGCAACACATTTCCATCTTTTCCACAGTAGCCACATAGATAATAAAAATCCTGCTCCAGCAGTTCTCTGCCATCCTGATACTTTTTCAATTCCGAGATACCTTTTCGTCTCCGAATTATTTTATCACCATGTACTCTCAATATACTCTCCTTTATCTATCGTCGGCTATTCTGTCTTATGTTCCGCAATGATCGCACTTCCCAATTCCAGTATCCTCTGTAATCGCTCTTCAAATTTTGAATCCAACATGTTTTTAGGCAATTTTTCTACTAACCCATAAGAAGACAAGACCTTATACAACTCTAGAAATTCTTCTTCATCCACCCCTAACTCCCCATGGCGTTTTTTGTCTAACAGTTCTCTGTACCGTCCTAATTTCTGCTGTCGACGAACCTGAAATACTTTTGCACTCTCCAACAAAATCTGGATAAAAGCATTTAATGCCTCCTCTTTTTCTGGATCTGCTCCCTCTGTATCAAAAATATTTTTAGAGAATTTATCCCTCTCGGCTACAAGTCCGTCCGTAATCTGTTCTGTATCCACAGCGGTCATAATAAAGCACTGGATATCACGCATAGAATCATTAATATAATTAATCAATGTAGTTCCATTAAATCCATAATTTTTTACCATTTTATAGTCAATTAACAGTACATCAATTTGATTCTCGTATATTTTATCCAAAATATCCTGTTTACTTTCGCAATCCTCTATTAACACAAGATCCAGTTCTTTACACCGTCGACGCAATGATCTCTTATAATTTTCAAATTGTGTTGGTTCATCATCAATATATCCAACTCTATACATTTCGGCCTCCTAATATGATTTTTACATAAAATCCTGTCTCTGCTCTCTGATTTCCACTCAGATCAATACTTCCATTATACTCGGATATAGTACGGTTTACGATCCACATTCCCATCCCAGTCCCATCTTCTTCATCCACTCCGTCAAAATGATGACCACTCTCAAATGGTTCCAAGATCAACTCCGGCCGCTTTTTATATTTGGGAATCAACCCCCATCCACTATCCTGATACTCCATAGATAATCCACTTTCAAGTTTAAATATATTCAATCTAATCTCTCGTTTTTCCAGTTTTCTGTCCATTTCCCTGTCAAAAGATGCCAGACTGTTAGCAATTAAATTACTAATAATATTCTCAATATCAAACTCAAAACACCAAAGTTCTATATTCGGGTCACACGTATAGAGAAAAACAGTTCCGTTTTTATCCAGAATATCATCCCACGTATTCATATACTGTTTCAACATGATTTGAATATTATGTTTTCTTCTCTTTCGTTTATCCTTTTTGATAGATTCAATGGTGATGCCAAACCATGAAGAAAAATTTTTTTTAACACTAATTGCACGCAAAATATTTTGTAAAGCATACTCTATATCATTATCATATTCTATAGCTTCATAGGCTGCGTTTAATTCAAGACCAATATTATTGGTAGATGTTCGAATCTCATGCATAAACATATTGGTAATGATTCCTGTTGTGGCTAACGTCTGAAGCATTTTATTCTCGTTTCGCAATTCCTCCAGTTCTTCCTCCTGCTTCTCCTCCATATTTGCCACCAAATTCATAACATCTTCTGGATTAGCAGACGGCGGCAAACTAGATTTTGGCGTCCTCTCCTCCGCTTTTTTTACTTTTTCCGGCTGTTGCCTGACCAACTGTTCTGCTTCCCATTTTTTACGTTCTTCCGCAAGTTGACGCATTTTTTCCAATTCAGCCGCCAATTGATTCTTTTTATCCGCATATCTCGCCAGCTTACGCCCCACAAATTGCCGATCCCGTTCAAACTCTGCGATCACAAATAACAGAATCCTTTTCAGCTGTGAAAAACCGATACCTTCCTGAATGCCGTTACGATTTGCCGCATCCTCCAGGTTTGAATTTTTTCTGGATATTGACACCATTCCTAGTATCTGTTCTGAGCCAACACGCCAATTTCCCTTCTCATTTCCAAGACCTGCCGGAGATCGATTCCTTCTGACTGAAAGTTCTAACCAGTCAAAATCATTATCCCCATATTCGCCGTAAGGTCGCACACGGAATTGATCACGATACAACTTAATCCCACCAAATTTTTTGGCAAGGTTTGCCCTGCCTGTAATATCTTTATAATAAAATCTTTCCTGATCCTTTTTGTTCGCACTTATTTTATAAAAATATAACACTCCTTCAAAGTCCCCGATAAAGTTCTCCTTCTCCCCTACTTCTTCAATAGCAAAAGACTCTTCCTTCTTTTTCCCCTGCAGATAGGCCTGTTCAAACTTATCAAATCCTGCCTCTGTATATACCTCCTGTTCCTCCCCGCGAAAATCGAATTCATTCCGTGTGATCTGAATATTCACTAAATTAGCGGTAACATGAAAATCAATTCGATAGTCATAAGACTCCACATTTGCACTGGTTATCAGTGCATCTTCCACACTGGTTGAATCATCAAAAAACCAAATGCAAAACTTCTCCGTCACGTCTGGAGGTAACAAATTCTCTAAATGATTTCTAAGACTATTCATTGTCTTTTCATTCCAGACATCATGAGGACGGTCCAGACAAAATGCCGTTCCGGTTCCCCCAAAATTACATTTCTCTATTTCTGCTGCCACCGCCCTGTTTTTCCATCTTTCAATTCCTACATGTTCTAGCAAATGAATATCTGTATCATAAACTCTTGCCTTTACCTCTGATATTCGTTTACTTCCATCAAAGTCCCTCCAGTCTACGATCCATTCCAAACTTTCTTCTTCGGAAATCGTAAGCATATCGCATTGATCGGACATACGATCCAAAGCAAACCTGCCAATTCCCTTTGCTCCTGTCTGTATTCTTCCATTTTTTGTAATATAAGAACTCTTTTTGGATGAATTTCCAATTGTCATCCAATGGGTTCGCAGTACCTCCTCCTTCATTCCACAGCCATTATCCAAAATGTAAATACGATCCTCTGTGTTGGAGTAATACAGACAGCATACACTTGCATCCGCATCATAGGCATTTTTCACAATTTCAAACACTGCACCCTCAAGTTTTGACACATTCTCCCGGCCAATCAATCTGGCAGTATAAGCATCTACGTCAAACCCGATTTCCCTGACTTGATTTCTCATAGAAACTCCTTTGGCATCCATATTATTGTTATTGTACCAAACTATGAGCATTTCTACAACTTTTAAGCCAGAAAAATTATCATATGAAAACTCGATATTTTACATAATGATAAATTTTTCATCTCCCCCTAACAGCCTATCCCACTTCACCCCGGCAAACTATCCTTCAAACACAGTACGCCCCAGCCGATCTGCGGATTCGGATACTCTTTCACCGCATCGATCTTTCTCGCGCCGCGGATCAGATATGCTTTTAACTTCTCTCCATACAAAAACGGGTCCCTTCCCTGCACGATTCCCCACTGCATCAAAAGCGCCGCGCTGCCCGTTACAAACGGCGCCGCCATTGACGTACCGCTGCGCGCCGTATAGCCTCCCCCTGGAGAAGGCGCCATAATATTGACGCCCGGTGCCGCAAGATCTGGCTTTATCTGGTTTGTCCACGCAGTATACCCTCTTCCGGAAAACGCCGCCGTACTGTCTGTGTTGGAGTCATACGCCGCCGTACTGATTACTTTTGCGGCAGTGGAAGGAATGGTCAGCGTCCGAATTTCGGATGGATAAGGAAAACCGGTTCCCTCATTTAGCACACCGCCGGAAGGCAGCCACATATCATACGTTCCGTCCACGATTTCTCCCGCTGTCAGGCGGATTTTCCACAATCCGGAAGGGATATACCTTCCTTTGGGGATAAAATCAATATAAATTTCCTGATAGATACTGTAGGGAACCGGTTCTCCGTAAAAAATCAAAAGTTCTACCGCCTCAAATTCTACCCGCAGCGTCCCCTGCCCGATCAGCTGTCCGCTCGTCTTTCCGTCCGGCAGCAGCACTTCGATCCGAATATCGTCCTGATAGCGTTTCCAGATCTGCAGATTCAGTTTCGTTTCATAGCTGCTGACCGTAACTTCTGCATCCTGGACTTCCCCGCTTTGAATCCGGTTCTGATAATGACTGGCATCCGCCCCTTCGTTTCCCGTTCCTGCCACAATACTGCACTGATGATGGTCTGCCATATCATTTAAAAACGTCTCCAGCAAGCTTGTGCCACTGTGTGAACCATAATTATTTCCAAAGCTGAGATTTATTGCGAGGGGTTTATTCAGCGCTTCCGCCGTCCTGACGCAAAAATCAACGGCTTTCATAAGTTCCGTTGTTTTCGGAAATGCATTTACTCCCGGCGTCCCCAGTTTTACGATCAGCAATTCCGATTCATACGCTACGCCGCGGTATCTTCCCATAGACGCCCTGCCGCAGCCGGCTGCAATACCGGCGACATGGGTTCCGTGCCCGGACGTATCCCTGCTTGGCACGATCTTTCCTCTGGCCGCGTCGTCATTACTTAACAACGCCTGATTGATTTCTTCCGACGTAAACAAAACGCCGTCCGAATATCCTTCCGGCGAACGGTACGTTATCGCTTCGTTTTCCTTTGTTTTTTCTTTATTTAAAGTATCCGCACGCAACGTCTGATCCCATAAAGCAACGATTCTGGTCATACCGTCTGCTTTTCTGAAATCCGGATGCGCGTAATCGATTCCGCTGTCAATAATCGCCACCAGGCAGTTTTTCCCGGTCAGATTCAGCCCGTCCTCCGGCATCTCTCCCGGCGTCGCGGTCCCGGTTTGCTGCAGAACCGTAATACAAGAGACTCTTTTTGCCTGATTTGCGGCAAAAAAGAGTCTCTTTGGTTGTTCCATATAAATAATTCCGTCCATTTCCGCCGCCACGCCGACCAATACTTCCGGCAAGATCAAAACGGCATACGAATTACTGAGCACTGTGATATTGGAAATCAACGTTTCATACCCATACATCAAAAGCAGATCTTTTACCTGCTCAAGACCGTTTCTCACATAACGGATAATCACTTCCCAGGTATTGGAAGCCGGAATGTAGCCCACACCCAGGTTTCCCGATTTTTCGCGTTCGTTATTATTGGCATCCAGTGCAAGATTTAAAAGATTTTCTATTTTTGCATTACTCATAAACGTCACCTTCCGTTTTTATGAGTATATGCAGGGTTTATTCCAAATATTTCCGAAGTACGCGAATGCATTCCTTGATATCCAGCGGTTTTTGTATATGGGCGTTCATTCCGTAATCCAGGCATTTTTGTACGTCGCCGGAAAAGGCATCCGCCGTCATGGCAATGATCGGCAGATTCTTATCCTCCCGGTCCAGCTCACGGATCGCTTTTGTCGTATCATACCCATTCATAACCGGCATACGGATATCCATTAAAACCGCGTCAAAATAGCCGACCGGAGAATTCTGAAACTTCTCTAAGCATTCTTGGCCGTTCTTCGCCCACTCCAATTCCATGCCGGTAATCGAAAGAATTGCGCTGGCAACTTCCCAGTTGATTTCCATATCTTCTGCCACAAGAACGTTCTTTCCGGTAAAATCAGCCTCATCCTCCGCGTTTTTCTTCTCTTCTATGGTATAGCCATCTGCGTACTGGATCAGACGGTGATACAACGTAGATTTAAACAGCGGTTTTGAAATAAACCCTTCGATCCATGCATGGCTGATCTCTTCCTCCAAATCGCTGCAGTCATAGGCCGATATTAAAAATACCGGAATATCCGATCCCACACGGCTGCGTATTTCATGTATCGTTTCAATCCCGTCCATGCCGGGCATCTTCCAGTCGATCAGGACAAAGTGGTAATCGTCCTTCTTGTTATGGCGTTCCTCGATCATCTGAACCGCGTGTTTTCCGTCTAATGTCCATTCCACATGTACGCCCAGTTCTTCCAGATTGGAAACAGCGCTGATACATAAGTCCTGATTGTCATCTACTACAAGCACATTCCATGCCGGCAGTTTCATTTCTGCTCCCGTCATGCCGCTCTTTTTCATATCAAGCGTCATATGAAATGAACTGCCCTTCCCCAGCTCGCTTTCCAGCGTAATTGTTCCGCCCATAAGATCCACGATACTTTTTGTGATCGCCATGCCAAGACCGGTTCCTATAATATGGCGCACTTCGTCATTCTCTTCTCTGGAAAAATTGTCCCATATCTTTTTCTGAAATTCCGGAGACATACCGATCCCCGTATCTGTGACGCAAAAATGAGTCCTTACATAGTCTTCTCCTTTGGGCGAAGCTTCCTGATAGACACGAACATCAATCCTGCCCTCTTCCGGCGTATATTTCACCGCATTGGAAAGCAGATTCAAAAGTACCTGATTTAAACGCAAATCGTCAAAGCAGACCTCTTCCGTTATAATTTCCTTGATAAAAATATCAAAATACTGCTTCTTGGCTTTCACCTGCGGTTGCATGATATTCACGATATCATCCATCGCATCCCGCAGAGACATCGGAGCAATATTCAGCGGCATTTTTCCGCTTTCAATTTTTGACATGTCCAGCACATCATTAATCAGTCCCAATAACTGTTTGCTTGAAAGCCTTACCTTTCTCAAACATTCCTCTACCCGCATAGGCTCCTCGAGGTTCCTCTGTGCAATTTCCGTCATCCCGATAATTGCATTCATCGGCGTGCGGATATCGTGGCTCATACTGGAGAGAAATTCACTTTTCGCCATATTTGCACGATCTGCATCTTCTTTTGCCTTGGCAAGTTCAAAAAGCTGCTTCTGCGATAACCTGTAATAAAGAAAAAAGATAACGGACATCGTCAACAGAATGACTGCTCCGGAACCGATCATAACAATCGTACGCATCGTATCCAGGCTGGTAATGGATTCTCCCAGCATTTGAGAAGGCATCGCCGTAATCAAATACCATGCAGAACTGACTGAAAGCGGCGAACAATAAATTCGTCTCTGCTGCCCGTCAATGGAAATCAGCGTAGAATAGACCTTTTCGCTCTCCATAGCGTCCGCTAACTCCTCCACATAATCTTCCGGCTGTTTTCCGTCCAATTCTTCGTAGACCTCTCGGATGCGTTCAAAATAACTTTCTCGAAACGCGTCGGAATTGCGGACGACAAAATTTCCGTTTTTGTCAATAATATGTGAATACGCCACCGCATCATTCTCTTCCAAAAAAAGTTCCTTGTTCAGATATTCCATGGATATTCCGGCAATGATCGCTGTGCTTTTCATACTCTGTTCCATTTTGTAAGAAGTCTGTTTTCCAAGCAGTAGAACTTTTTCTCCGTTGTCTTTCTGTCCATAAGTCACTAAATCGCCGTTTGCCTTTAACGCACGGAGAATATCCTCTTTCGTATCAAAAATTTCAACAGAATCCCCATAGATCACTTCCAAATTGCCTGTTTCCCCATATAATCCCAAAAAGGTGAAATTACGGATTTCCCCGCTGACCTGCAGCTCCTGCAAAAGCTCCTGATTCGTCCTTACCGTATCCAACGGAGTCCGTTTGATAATTCCTTCTACCTGATCCAAACGCAGTCGAATGATCGACCTGAATTTCTGTTGAATCTGCTGATTCATTTCAGACATGTAGATATTGCTGATTTCTTCAATGGACTGCTCTGTCTTATGTGCCATAAATACCATCAGGCTGAAAAATACCGCAATGCAGATTAAAATCACACTGATAATACTGCGTCTGAAAAATCTTATCACTTTTTTATCCATCTTTTTTCTCCATTACATCAGTCAACTGACAGAATTACTCCATATGCTTTTTGATGCAGCAGATAATCTCTTCCTGCACCGGCAAAATATCGTTCAGCACCTGTCTGGCTTTCTCTGCTTCTCCCCCGCGGAGCAGCTTTAAAATTTCCGTATAAGACTCATACAGCGGGGTAATGGAAAGATTACCTGCAGTCCCTTTAATGGCATGCGCTTTCTCGATTGTTTCCGTACAATCCGCTGCCTCAAAATCCGGTTTCACACAATTCGTCTCAATCGTCTTTACGAAAGAACCCAAAAGGCGCTGATACAGCTTTTCATTACCGGCCAGACGCTTGAGACCTCCGTCGATATCCACTCCCAGTTGCTTTAATTCCTCAAATAATGTCATGAAAACACCTCACATTCCGTATATACTATACTTTTTACCGCCGAAAACAGACAGGCACAGGAACGATTGCCCCTGTGCCCCCTCATCTTAATATTTTCCAAAATCATCCTCTAAAGAAATCACCTGTTCATTGACATTATCTTCAGAGACCGGAGAAGACACTTTAAACGAAGTTTCTGAATGTCCTCCTCTTAAGTTGTAGATAGAAAGCATATCGCGCATCTTGGATGCCTGATTGGACAATTCTTCACTGGCTGCCGCACATTCTTCGCTGGTTGCAGAGTTTGTCTGCACAACCTGAGACACCTGTGAGATCGCCTGCTCGATCTGTGCAACTGCAGTTGCCTGATAATTGGAAGATTCCGCAATACCATTGATGATTACTTCGCTCTCCTGTACCACTTTCGTGATTGCTTCTAATGCACGCGCCGTATCATCTGCAATCTGAGATCCCAAGCTGACTTTTGAAATCGAGTCTTCGATCATTTCTGCCGTTTCTTTTGCTGCAGACGCGCTCTTTGCTGCAAGGCTTCTGACTTCTTCCGCAACAACTGCAAATCCTTTTCCGGCTTCTCCTGCTCTTGCAGCTTCTACTGCAGCATTTAATGCAAGAATATTGGTCTGGAACGCAATGTCGTCGATTGTTTTAATAATTTTGGAAATGCTCTCGGAGGACTGATTGATATCCTGCATTGCATTGACCATGTCTTCCATCTGCTGATTTCCTTTTTTCACATCTTCAATTGCATGAAGCACAAGACCTGCCGCCTCATTTGCCTGCTCAGCATTCTGTTTTGTTTTATCTGCGATCTCGTCAATAGACGCCGTAATTTCTTCGATTGCACTTGCCTGCTGTGTAGAGCCCTGTGCCAGTGCCTGGCTTGCGCTTGCCACCTGAGAAGAACTGATCGTAACCTGCGTACCCGCATCGCTGATGTTGGAAAGCGTAGATAAATTGTCTTCCACCAATTTTTTCAGAGAATTTCCAAGTAAATCTTCCGAAGATTTCGGATTTACGGTAATCGTAAGATTACCCTGAGATACTTCTTCTGCAATCTGCGCCTGATATTTGATATTGTCGATGACCTGCTTGTATTCGTCAACCAAGTCGCCAAATTCGTCATTGTTGTGTTTCACAAGTTCAATATCTACACGTCCCATTGCAATATCCTTTGCAGCATCGGAAAGCTGCCTTACGGAAATCATAATGGCCTTAATAATCGATAAAGCAATCACCAACGTAATTACAATGGAAATCACGATCAGAACAATGCTGATGATGTTCAACTGATTTGCCAGCTTATTAAGGTTTTCTACGCTCGCCGTGATCTCTCCGGTAATCGCATTCAGCAAAATCTCGCTTTTTTCACCATCTGCGCCGATTTCATGTAATGTCTCCTCAACCGTCGCATACTCATCCGCATACATACTCTGTACCACACTGCTCGTATGCCTTGTAGACCATACTCCGATTACAGCATTAATGACTGTAAGCACGATGGGAATAAAAAATCCCACAATTAATCTTGTTTTCATCTTTACGTTTTTCATGTCTCTACCTCTCATTCTTTTACTGAAACCATGTTGTTCGACTGCTCAATCGCTGAAAGATCATCGTCATTCAGCAACTTATCAGGGTCTAACAGTAATTTTACAGAATTACCTACCCTGGCAATACCATATACAAACCTGTGATCCGTCTTATCCAAACGCCCGGCCTTCGGCGGCGGAAGAATATTTTCTTCCTTGATTTCAATCACTTCGGCAATCTGTTCTACGATCAGGCCCACAGCCACAGAATTTACAATAATAACAATGATACAGGTTCTGTCGTCATATTCAAACGGCTCCTGTTTAAACCGAAGACGAACATCGATTACGGGAATAATTTTTCCTCTCAGATTGATCAATCCCTTAATATAATCTTCTGTTCTGGGAATAGCCGTAATTGAGGGAATCTGAATAATTTCATTGACATACTGAATTCCCAGTCCGAAATGTTCGTTTCCGGATTTAAAAGTCATGTACTTACTTTTTTGTGTATCATCCTCGTCTGAAATATCCAGCAGCTCATCCTCATTCAACTTTCTTAATTCATCCATATGGATCTACCCCTTCCTTTCTATCGTTTTAAATTAATCCGGCAGGGTCCAGGATCAAGGCTATGCTGCCGTCCCCAAGCTGCGTACAGCCGGAAAGTCCTTTGACTTTCTTAATATAAGAAGGAATTGGTTTTACAACAATCTCCTGCTCTCCGATCAGCCGATCCACCAAAAGACAGATTTTCCTGTCTTCTATTTCAATGATCAGCATCATTCCGTCTTCTACGGATTGCCGGTAACTGCTTTCCTCCATACCGTACCATTCGCCCAGCTTAAGCACCGGGAAACATTCGCCGCGGATCATTATGTATTCGTCTCCGTTCGGTTCATGAATCATCATATCTTCTTTTACGCGGACAAATTCTTTGATCACACCGATTTCCACTACAAAAGAAGCGTCTCCGGTTTCCACTACGATGCCGTTGATAATCGCAAGAGTAAGGGGAATTTTCAGGCTCATCGTGCTGCCGCATCCAGGTGTACTGTCAATATCCAGCATACCGCTGATTTCCTGAATATTCTGAACAACCACGTCCATGCCAACGCCGCGCCCCGAATATTCGGTCACCTGCTCATTTGTGGAAAATCCCGCCATGGTGATAAACTGGAAGACCTCTTTATCCGTATAAGCCGACTCCGGTTTTCCTTCCTCTAATAAGCCCTGCTTCTTTGCTTTCTGGAGGATCTTATCTCTGTCGAGTCCTTTTCCGTTGTCTTCGACGCTGATCCATACTTTTCCGGCTTCCGTCTTTGCGGAAAGCGTAACCTTTCCCTTTTCTGTTTTACCGCTTTGCTCGCGCTCTTCGTTTGTCTCAATTCCGTGGTCTACTGCATTTCTAACCATATGCATCAGAGGATCGGAAATATGCTCAATGATATTTTTATCTACTTCCGTATGCTCCCCGACCATTTCAAATTCAATATCCTTGCCCAGTTTTCTGGATACATCGAATACGATACGGTTCATCTTCTGGAACGTATTCGTCAGCGGAACCATTCGCATCGACATGATTACGTTCTGCAGATCCGTAGAAATCTTGGACATCTGTGTCGCCGCTTTATTAAAATTATCCAGATTCAGCCCGGGAACTTTAAGATCCTGATTCTGTAAAACGACAGATTCCGAAATAACCAATTCCCCGATCAAATCCATCAGCTGATCCATTTTGCTGACATTGACGCTGATGAACGAAGATTTTTCTGCTTTCGGTTTATCTCTTGCAAGCTTTTTCTGCTTACCGGGTTCCTTGGATTCAATGACAAAATCTCCCGGAGCCATTTTGGAACCTTTTTCTTTCTTGCCAGGCTCTTTTTCGTCTTTACCGGAATTCTGCGCTTTCGATTCAATATCTTCTACACTGGATTCCAGGTCGATCTGCGGTCCGTCCTCACCAAAATCAAATCCCCGGAAAAACTCATCTGCCTTGCATTCAAAAATATCTACTTTTTCAATCTCATATCCTACGCCGATAATATCCCGAACGTCTTCTTTTCCGCTCTGCGTCTGCAGAAGGATTTTAAATCCGTCCTGTAAAATCGGTTCCGCACAGCTTTCATCCGAAATAATATCCTCCGGCGAATACAAAAGATCTTCCGCAACTTCTTTCAGTGCGTACACAATCTTATACGCATGAACATTTGCCATTTCCGTTTCCGGAGAAAACGTGATAAAAATCTTGTAAAAACGGCTGTCGTCCGTCGCAACAGGCGCAATATAAAATTGTTTCGGTTCTTTATGAACATTTCCGGAGATTTCGGTTTCTTTGCCTTTTTCTTTTTTCCCGCCTTTGATTGCGGTCAAAAACTCGTCAAGATTCGCTACGATTTCCGAAGAGTCTCCGTCTACCGGATCTCCGTTTTGAATCTTCTCCAGTTCTCCCGAAATAAAGTCCTCCACTTCCAGCACATGTTCCACAAGTTCCATATGAGGAACATTATCCGGATGCGCTTCTCTTAAAAAATAAAAGACGTCTTCCAGTTTATGGGACACTGCCGTAATATTATCAAACATCATAATGCCGGAGGACCCTTTAATGGTATGCATCGTCCGAAATATCTCGTTGATGCTGTCTTCATCAAAACATTCCTCGTCCTTCTGGTCCAGAACAATTTCCTGAAGCTGTTCCAGAAGCTGCTGATTCTCAAACAGATATACGTCTAACATACCCTCTGTATTAAATTCTTCAGCCATATGTTTCTCCTTTCCTGCGTAGTCTTATCTATGTGATGCGCCTCCGAACACTAAATCAGATTCAGTTTCTTAAGCGCCTGCTCAAACCTGCCCTGATCAATCGGCTTGCCGGAATAAATCGTACACCCCAGCTCAAACGCCATTTTTACATTTTTTTCATCATTCAGGGCAGTCGTCATAATAACTTTAACTGCTTGGTCTTCCGGAATATTCCTTTCTTTTTCCAGATTACGAATACCTACCAATGATTGATATCCGTCCATAACCGGCATCATGATATCCAGGCAGACCAGATCATACGGCTCTCCGTCTTCCAACGCCATCATAAACGCATCCACCGCTTCCATACCATCCACAGTAACATCACACTCGCCGTACTTTGACAGGAAATTCACCATAAATTTTCTTGTTACAAAATCATCTTCCGCCAACAAAATTTTCATATTCGTTCTCCTTTACATTTTATTTAATAATGCGTACGTCCTTCCCGCAATATCGGTCAGTTTTTCCTGATACTGCACGGCTCCCAGATCATATGCAACTTTGGGCATTCCATAAACAATACACGTCGATTCGTCTTGTCCGATTGTTTTTGCGCCGGCTCTCCGCATGGCAAGCAGCCCTTTCGCTCCGTCGCCGCCCATTCCTGTCAGAATAATACCGACTGCGCCGGCGCCCCGCCGTTTTCGCAACAGATTCAAACAATACATCCACAGAGGGACAATGACCGTTCACCTTCGGGCCTTTTCTGCATTCTACCTGATAAACGCCGTTTACTTTTACCAGATGCATATGCTCGTCGCCGCCCGGGGCGAGAAGCATGCGCCCCGGCATAACTCTGTCTCCGGTCTGCGCTTCCTTTACCTGGATACGGCACTGATCATTCAATCGCTTTGCATACATACCGGTAAATCCCACGGGCATATGCTGCGTCGCTACAACGCCCGGGATATCGGTTCCGAATTCCTTTACTACGGCCAAAATAGCCTCCGTACCTCCGGTAGAAGCGCCGATCGCGACGATATTGTTTTTTCCTTTTGCAGAAAGAGGCTGCTGCTGCTGGTTCATCACCGTCTTTTTGATGTTGCCGATCTTCGCCGTGGAAGCAATTTTGATTTTCACTAACAGCTCGTTTCGGATAAAATCTTCCAGCTGCATACGGTTTGTCACCGCCGGCTTTGCTACAAAATCAACCGCCCCTGCATTCAGCGCGTCAAATACTTTATCGCTGAGGGCGCTGATCACAACAACCGGAAGCGGATACTGCGGCATCAGCTTCCGCAAAAACTCAATCCCGCTCATTCTAGGAAGTTCTACGTCCAACGTCATAACATCCGGTTTATATTTGACGATCGCGTCTCTTGCCTCATAGGGGTCTTTTGCCGTTGCTACAATCTGTATTGCCGGATCCCTGCTTAGATTCTGGATCAAAAGCTCCCGGAATACCGCAGAATCTTCTACGATCAGAACTCGAATCGCTCGTATTGCATACATCTAGTTTTTTCCTTCCTTTTTTCTGAAAATTGACGGTTTAATTATCTCAAGCGGAACGCTGCTTCTGTCAAGGGTCTCTGTTGTCCCGATAAACAGATATCCCCCCGGTTCCATATAATTGTATACCTTTTGCAGAAGATCCCGTTTTGTCTTCTCATCAAAATATATCATAACATTGCGCAAAAATATAGTATGCATTTTTCTTTTAAAAGGAATCCGGTTCATCAGGTTAAACTGCCGGAAGATAACTTCCTGTTTCAATTCTTCCGTCACTTTATACTGGGTTCCTCCGGCAATGGATTTGAAAAAATGCCTTTTCCACTGGTCAGGAAGGTTTTTAAGCTGTTCCGCACTATAAACACCTGCCATCGCCTGTCTCAAAACTTTGGTGGAAATGTCAGTTGCCAGTATCTTGGTATCCCATTGTCCCTTTTCCACTCCGAAGAAATCCGCTATGACCATGGCTATCATATAAGGTTCCTCTCCTGTAGAGGCCGCGCCGCACCAGATACGCAAATCCCTGCTCCTGCCTGCTTTCACTTTAAGCCAGGGAAGCACTGTATGTTTAAAATATTCAAAATGCTCGAATTCCCTCATAAAATAAGTATGATTGGTGGTAAGAAAATTGACAAGTATTTTTTCCAGTTCACCTGTCTTATCCCCTTCAACCGCATCCATATACTCATGAAAATTATTCCACCGCTCCCCCTTCATATAGTTTTCAAGCCGTCCGTTTACAATTACTTTCTTCTGACTCAAATCTATACCATAACGGTCTTTCATATAGACTGATATTCTTCTAAACTCCTCGTCTGTAATCACCCTTCAAATCCTCCGTCAAATAATGAAATTATCTCGTTCAGCATAATTGACGCGATATTTTATTACAAATCTTAAAAATATCCGGATTAAATATTTTCCCGGCTTCTTTCTCCATAACCGCCAGAGCCTCCTGCCTGGAATACCCTTCCTCTCCCGTAAGCTGACAGTATCTTCCAGCCACTGCAACGATCTGGGCGGCAAGAGGGATCTCCGTCCCCGCACATCCCTTGGGGTAGCCGCTTCCATCCCAATTTTCATGATGATACTGTGCAACATCCATGGACGTTGCAATAAAATCATTGTAATCGCTGTTGACATTGAGATCTCTTAAAAGCTTTGCACCAATATTGGTGTGCTTTCTCATAATCGCAGTCTCTTCTTCTGTCAGCGCCGACTTCTTCTGCAGAATTTCCTTGGGGACACCAATGTTGCCAATATCGCACAACGGCGCCGCCAGCTCTATGGTATCAATATAAGTATCGGAAATCATGTTCTCAAACATAGGGGAAAGCTGCATCCCCTGTGCCAGGATTCCGCAGTTACGTCCAAGCCGGTCCATATACTCCTTCTCATAATCCTTGTCCTGCGCGACAACATTTGCCATTGCGTACAGAATATTCTTTTTTTCCATTTCTATCTGCCGGAGCTGTTCGTGGACGGAAATCTGAAGCTTCCTGTTGGATTCCATCAGCTCCCTTTTTGCCTCATACAAACGCAGATGAACCCCCACCCGGGCCTGCACCACTTCCGGTATAAAGGGCTTTGTAATATAGTCCTCGCCGCCTAATGAAAATCCTTCAATGATATCTTCCGGCTCGCTGAAAGCTGAGATAAAAATAATAGGAATATTCCGGGTCTTCTCACCTTTTTTCAGGATTTTGCACAATTCATATCCGTCCATTCCCGGCATGGAAATGTCCGTCAGAATAAGCTGGGGCTCCCAGCCATCCAGCATTTCAAGAGCCTGTTCCCCGCTCTCTGCCAAGAATGGACTCTCCCCCATATCGCTTATAATTTCTCTCAGGATTTCCCTGTTCATTTCCACGTCATCTATAATAAGAATCTCCGCCTTAGAAGAATCTTTATTCCCATAAGCCATCTGTGTATCTCCTTCCAAATTACAGGAAACTGTTTAATTCTTCATATTCCGCAATTACCTTGTCATAATTTTCTTTCTGGAGCGCCATCTTCATCCTTAATGTGACACGTTTCACCTCTCTGGGCGCTTCTTCCGTAAGCTGTCTTACTGTTTCCATGAACATTTCCGCCTTTTCCCAGTTCTCCATTTCCACACACAGAATCAGCTTTGACAGAATCTTTTTAAGGTTCTCCTTATTCTCACGGGTTCCAAATTTCCTTATATTTTCCTGGTCATCCCCTTCCGGAGATACGCCGGGTGTGGAAGATACCTTCAAATCCCTTCTTTCATCAGGTTTCTGGATGGTTCCTGTCTCTCCTTCGCAGACACCGGCCCATATGGAGAAGGAAAAATGACTTCCCTTGTTTTTCTCACTCTCCACTTCGATCCTTCCGCCCATCAGCTCCACAAGCTGCTTACAGATATTAAGGCCTAATCCCGTGCCCCCGTATTTTCTGGAAATGGATGCATCCACCTGTGAAAAGCTCTGGAATAATTTATCTTTATCCGCCTCGTCAATTCCGATTCCGGTATCAGATACGATGAAAAATAATTCCATTCTGTCATTGACCTGGGCTGTCATGAACACCTCCAGGGTAATCTTGCCAAAGGCGGTGAATTTCTGGGCATTAGACAACAGGTTATTAAGGATCTGCACGATCCGGAGTTCGTCTCCAATGATAGATTCCGGTATCAGAGGCGATACTGTTACGAAAAAGTCCAGCCCCTTCTCATTCATCCTGTTCGTGTGGGTGCCCTTTACATACTCAATCATATTCCTGAAATGGAATTTACGCATTTCCAGATTAAATTTCCCAGCTTCCAGTTTGGAAAAATCCAGAATATTGTTAATGATTTTATTCATGTCGCCGCAGCAGCGCTCAATCAGATGCAGGTACTTTTCTGTCCTGCCATCCATTTCCCATTCCAGCATTTCCCTGACATTGCCCAGAATTCCGTTGACCGGCGTACGCAGCTCATGGGTAACATTGGCCACAAACTCTGACTTGACCTTCATGGCCTCCTGGGATTCTTCCCGTATCCGCTCAATTTCCCGGCTTAAGAATTCCTTTTCCAATATGTCATGAGCCATGCATATGTACATATCCGGGCATTTACTGCTCCTGATCACCCTGCCTTCCACCGGAAAACAGGTGGTATTGCTGCGGTAAGCCACAAGATTCTGCATCTCGTCCAAGGTAACATCTTCTATCCCGGCACTGTCTTTTGCCTGCCGGAATGTCCCCGGAAAAACATCGCCGATGTGCCTGCCGCACATATCGTCCGCATACTTGAGCTTTCGTCTGGCCGCTCCATTTGCATAGCAAATTTTTCCCATACGGTCAAACAATAATATAATTTCAAGAGCCTCCTCCACAGGGAAAATTCCGTCCGGGAAATCCACATCCGGGAGCGCTCTGGCTTCCATTTCGTCTCCCCTTGCCTCCATCATACGCCTCCTTGGGACACAGTCTAAAAAACGGGCAGCAAAAAACAAAATGTTTTTTGCTGCCTAGTATCACTTTCATGACGAAAAATCAAACATTTTAATTACTTCCACAATGTTGAAGAAATCCTCCTTGGCAAGCGCGAAACATTCTAATACATCCGGTGAAAACTGCCCGCATTCTCCATTCATAATCATATCATACGCTATATTGTTCGCGTACATACTCTTATATACCCTGGGGCTTACCAGTGCATCATAAACATCTGCTACTGCAACAATTTGTGCACTAATGGGAATATCATCCCCCACCAGATGGTCAGGATATCCGTTACCATCCCATCTCTCATGATGGTGGCGGCAAATCTCATAACAGTAGCGGAAGAAATCGCCTGTCTGCTTGTCACGGAATTTATCCAGAATATCACACCCGATGGTTGTATGGGTCTTCATTATTTCAAATTCTTCCGGTGTCAGCCGTCCCGGCTTTAACAAAATTGCATCGGGAATACCTATCTTGCCAATATCATGCAGCGCAGATGCCCTGGCAATCTCATCCACCTGTGCAGGCGTTATGCCATATTTGGGGAAATATTTCATAAGATATTTCAGCATAATCCTAGTGAAAAACTTGATACGCCTGGTGTGCTCGCCTGTCTCAAGGCTCCTGAATTCAACCACGGAACTGAGTGCGTCGATCATGAATTCATTGCTCTCACGAATCTGTTTCTCCTGTTTCCGGATTGCTTCCTCCTGCTCTTTAAGGCGTTCCTGCATATAATGTTTATTCTGATATAATTCAATAATGTTCTTTGCCCTGCGCTTAACGATATGAGGATAAAATGGTTTATGCATTACATCCGCAACACCAAAAGAATAAGCCTGGTCCTCACTGTCAATTACTGTTTCTCCTGTAATCAGGATAACGGGAGTCTGCTCAAGCAGGTCATGTTCTTTCATGTACTGTAATACCCCGAAACCATTCATGACAGGCATAACAATATCTAACAGGACTAAAATAAAGTCATTTTCGCTTTCCAACTGCGCAATCGCTTCCTGTCCGTTTGTAGCCTCAATGACTGCATATTCATCCTGAAATAATCCTTTTAATATAACGCGGTTGATTTCTTCATCATCAACGATCAATATCTGTTGTTTCTGCATGACCTCTCCTCATCTACTATGTAATTTCCTTACTTTCTAAATTACCATTTTTAAATAAAAATGTCAATTCATTTCTGGATATAGATGCACAACTGCGCTACCTATTTTCTCCAATTACTTTTTTGAAAAGATTATATGCCTTTTCCAGTTCATCCCTGCATTCATTTACCTTTTCCACATCTACATCCCCAGGCGCTTTATTCCGTAGTAATTCTGTAATCTTCGAGGCGCCTGCGCTTACCGGATCAAGCCCTAAATTGGCCGCCACGCCCTTTAACGTATGGGCGCTGTTGAATGCCTCTTCATAATTGCCCTGTGCCAGACTGTCTGCAATGCCGTCAAAATTCTTGTCATCCAGAAACTTGACAATGAATTTCATGTACAATGCTTCATTCCCCATGAACCGCTTCAGGGTTGTGTTCACGTCTGCTCCGTTTTCTTCCATCTGCTTCCTGAATTTCTCGTCCATATCACTAATCCTCTTTTCCCAAATTCTACCACCTGATTTACAGGTATAAAGATCTGATGAATTCATATTATCACAACCGAATTCTTATCGTCAATAACCTGCTGTCTATTCTTCCGGATAATCCTCAATTCCATACCCGGACATAAACCTGTTTAGGAGAAGTTTTCCGTCAGAAAAGCCGCTGGAATCTGCTTTTTGCCCAAAGCCAAAACCTGCTGCCAATTTTTCAGTTTACGGAAAATGTTTCTATTTTTTCAATATATCTATCCTGCATCAGTCTTGCGGCACCGATTGCTGAACATTCCCGCTTGTATTTCCCTAAGTGTATATAAGAAGTATCATAGTCGAAATTATTATATTTCCGCAGTTTTTCTTCAAAAATATACATATGCCCTTCCATATTTCCGCCGATGTTCCCGCCCAGAATAATATCGCAATCGTAAGCCATGCGCAGGTTGGACACCGCCAGCGCCAGATGCTCCAGATAAACGTCCCATATCCGCTCGTTTTCGGAAACGCCTTTATTTAAGCCATCAAAAAACGGCTCCAGTGTCCCTTCCCCGTTCTTTTTCAGTACCCGTGCGGAACAGTAGGCATCCAGACAGCCTCTTTTGCCGCAGTAGCACTTTTCTCCGTTGGGGACAATTACCATATGGCCGAACTCTGCGCTCTTATAGTGATCCCCCTGATAAATGCGCCCGTTGATGTAGGTCGCCCCTCCCACGGTATCATTTAAGGAAAGATAAATCGTATTCTGCTGTTTATCCGTTATTTCCGCATAGGCTGCATTGTTGGCATCATTGTCAAAGCAGGTGTTGTAAGGGATATTGTAGGAAAACTGCCCCAGATTGATATTGAATACGCCCAGCGCATGGGACTGCAGTAACATTCCCTGATCCTGGTCTAAAATACCCGGAAGGGAAAATCCCACTCCGATAAGTGTATAGCTGTTCTCTATGCCCAGTTTGTTCTTTTTCACAAATTCCTGAACCAGCTCTCCCAGTTTCACATAATATTCCTGGGTATTCTGGTAAGGAAACCTGTAGGAAGCAATGTCTAATACCTTTTGGTTCAAATCTGACAAAACCATATGTAAATGATGGGCGGTAACCTCCACGCCAATTGCACACCGCACACCCCCGCGGATGGAAAGCGCCTTTGCCTTCCGTCCTCCCGTGGAGCCGTATTCGCCGGCCTCACATATCAGCCCGCATTCAATCAGATCCGCAACATTCTGCAAAACGGTCGGCATACTGAACCCCAGCGCAGCAGCAATATCCTGCCGCGATACCATTTTAGCGTCAAGAATATACTGCATCGTCCGAATCCGATTAAGCCTTTTGATCTCCACACCTCCGCCGATTGTTTTCATACATTCCTCCTGACTGGATGAATTCATCCCCTTTATCCACACGCCCGGAGCGTGTTTGAAAATTGCTTTCCCCGACATGCATGTCACATTCTGCGGTAGTAGATTTCCAAACACGCTCCACCATTTATAAAAGACTTTACAAAAGTAATTTTACCATATATTGGAGATTTGTCAATTAATTTTTTGTATATTGTGATTTCTCTAAAATCACTACTTTATTCCTGTTATGCCTTCTGCCGCCGTATGAAGATCCGAATACTTTCCTTATTAAGCGGATCATTTCCTTTGCGTGCTCCCCTCCCCTGGCTTATGGGTGATCATAATACATATTTCCCGGCAGAAAAAGAGGTATCCTGCCAAACTGGAATATTGGCAGTGGAAACTGCTATCACAATTCCCACTGCCAAAATACAGATAATTATCCACTTTTGCTTTATAAAAGCCTTTAACAAGGCTTTCTTCAAATTCATAAATTCCCCTCTTAATTTTGTACATCAATCAGGATCTTCATGGAGGTTTCCCGGTTATTATCAATATATTCATAAGCCTGCTTATACTGGTCAAAAGGGAAAACCCGGCTCATCAGAGGTTTCAGCGCGATCTTCCCGTCATTTACCAGTTCGATTGCTTTCACATAGTCCTCATGGCGGTACATCATGGTGGTATTCAAATCCAGTTCATGGTCGTTAAGGACAGCCAGATCCGCGCTGGCCATTCCTGCGAACACAGCCACAAGGATAATCGTGCTCCCCTTGCGGGCGCCCCGGATAGCCTGGTTGATGGTGATATTGTTGCCTGCACAGTCGTAAATCACATCCGCCTTATCAGGGCCGAAAGCTTCCACCATGGCGCCGCCAAATTCCTTTTCCATTGTATTGACGATAAAGTCAGCGCCGCAGTCCTTTGCCAGATTCAGACGGTAATCCGAAACATCGGATATCATGACCTTTGCGGCACCCATGCCCTTTGCGGCCTGGGCTACCAGATTTCCAATAGGGCCTGCGCCGATAACGGCGATATTCTGGCCTGAAATATCCCCTGCCCGGCGCACTGCATGGACGGCCACTGCCAGAGGCTCTATCATAGCCCCTTCCTCATAACTCATATTTTCAGGAATCGGCGTCACCTTGGATGCATCCACCGCAAAGTAGTGGGAGGCTGTTCCTGTCGTCTGGAACCCCATGACCTTTAGTTCCTCGCAGAGATTGTACTTGCCATGAGTGCAGGGATGACAATGCCCGCAGAACACCTGGGGCTCGATCGTCACCTTCTGTCCCACCGTAAAGCCTTCCACCCCTGCTCCCAACGCTGCAATTTCACCGGAGACCTCATGTCCCTGGGTTACAGGATAGGAGGTAAAGGGATGTTCGCCGTGATATACATGGATATCACTGCCGCAGATGCCAATCATATGTATCTTAATAAGGATCTGCCCCTCCCCCGCTTCCGGAACCGGAACCTCACAAAAACTAATCTCCCCCGGTGCTGTCATAACTTGCTGAATCATCATTTTTTTCATATTTATACCCATGCCTTTCCCGCATGGGCCCTTCCCATGTGGGAATAGGCCCAAATACGTAGATTGAA
>OFHA01000278.1_pt1 | contig 46451 bp, 66 predicted proteins | sample 1521891 | NCBI WGS metagenome assembly OFHA01 (sample SAMEA3504089, study PRJEB24116) | mouse gut metagenome | biome: mouse gut; feature: mouse-associated habitat; material: faeces | place: Denmark | collected 2011
TCAGGGCCATCATCTGGAAGCAGTGGAAAAGCATCAGGAAAAAAGAAGAGAGCCTCATCAAACTGGGATGTCCCAGAGACAAGGCTCACTCATATGCGTGTGCACGACAAGGATGCGTCCGTTGTGCAGTCTCGTGCGCTACTGTCCTGCTGTGGTGCATGGCTATGCGTGTGTGGTCTGTGCTGTCTGTGGCTGTGGTGCTGTGCCGCTGCGTCATGTCCATCCTGCTGCATGAGGGACGCGCGCATGACCTTATATATAATACGATGTTTGTTTAGCAGTGATGTATTACATTGATTGATATGATAATCATATTGAACAAACAAACTAAAGAAGGAACGGACAATAGCGAAAGATGCAAACAAAAACAAACAATTTGTATGCATTTTATGCAATATCCCCGCAATCTCACACAAAATCAATTATATAACGCTCGTTTATCCCCCCATAGTCTCAACTCTTCCGTATGTCCTGGGGAACGGTGCGGGGGAGTTTGAAAAAACGCCAAAAGGTCCAGACAAAGGGGGAAATGGTATATCATTCAAATTGAATCCCTGCATTTTCCGGAAATTCCGGACGATTTCTACTATATAATTATATCGTTGAAAGAATCGACCAATACAGAAAACAACAAGAGGTGACTGCGCGCGGTTGCCTCTTTTGTATTTCTGCCAATCACAAACAAAAGGATGGGCGAATTGGGATATACCTCTTTTATAGAGAAAACCAACCGTCACAGCCTTTTCACGGGCCTGTAGCTCAGTTGGTAGAGCATCTGGCTGTTAACTCGAAGCGCGCAGGTTCAAGTCCTGCCGGGCCCGCCATCTTTTTTCTCCTAATGTGCAGGCGAAGCTTAAATGAACACTCTTAGCTTGCTTGTTTCCGCACCCGCGTTTTCTTCGCCTGTGCATTAGGGGAGGAAAGCAAGCAGTGAACAACAAAACTGGCGCACGCAACTTTGCCGGGCGTTTTTACAAATCAAAAGCGTGGAAAATCCGGTCCATGAACTACCGCAAACTCCACCCCCTATGTGAACGATGTTTGAGCAAGGGGTTGTATGTCCCCGCTGAATTGGTCCATCACAAGGTCCATATCAACGAGGAGAATCAACATGACATGCAGATCCTAATGAGTGATGACAATCTTGAATCACTTTGCAGGAAGTGTCATGGTGAGGAGCACGCTTCACGGGAAGCGATGTGCTTTGACGAAGAAGGGAGGTTGGTTCTGTGACTTTCAAACCAAAGAAAGCTGCCGTATACAAGGCAAGGATTATCAAGGACCTGAAAGCCCTGGGAACCTATCGCCCTGAATTTGACATGGTCATTGAAACTCTTGCCATGATATATGAACAGCGTGACAAGAATCTGGCCAAATGGGAAGAACTGGACAACTTTGCTCCGGTTTGTGAGTACACAAACAAGGCGGGGGCAACCAATCTTTCCAAACATCCATGCTACCTGAACAACCTTCAATATCACGAACAAATCTTGAAATACACAAAGGAACTGGGCCTGACACCTTCCGGGGCAAAGAAGCTGAACGTTTCTCTGGAAAAGGATGACGACTCTCTTGCTGAGTTCGAAATGTGAAGATTTCACATATCTGCAGGATTTTAAACGGGATGTTGAGAATGGAAGATACAGGTTAGGAAAATGGATGCTGCTGAATCTGGAGTTTGTGGAATGGGTCCTGGACTCCGGTCAGTGTTTATATGATTCAGAAAAAGCGGACAAAGCGATTCGGTTCATCGAAACGCAATGCCGCTATGTTGAGGGCCGTTCCGGTCCTTTTATTTTGGAAACATGGCAGAAGTACATCACTGCCTGCATCTTCGGACTGGTTGATGATGACGGATACAGACACTTCACTGAATTCGTTCTGATCATTGCCCGAAAGCAGGGCAAGTCCACTTTTGCCGCCGCACTGGAAGCATGTGTTGCCTACACGCAGAAAGAGAACGGCATGCAGATTTATAATCTGGCTCCGAAACTGCAGCAGGCAAACATCATCTACAATCAGGCACTGTTGATGATTGGTGCGAACAAGACGATGTCAAAGATGGGCAAGAAACGCCGGTCAGACTATTACATTGCAAGCAAGAACTGCACAATCAGTCCCCTTGCTTTCAACAGTAAAAAGTCGGATGGTTTCAACCCTTATCTGACAATCTTCGATGAATTCGCAGCATGGGAAGGTGTCAAGGCTCTGGACATGTACAACGTCATGTTGTCTGCACAGGGTGGAAGACATGACCCTATCAACCTGTCCTGTTCCACTGCCAACTATATTGATGGTGGATTGTATGATGAACTGTTTCCACGATGCACTTCTGTTCTTCTCAGGAACAGTGAGGAAACGTCACTTCTGCCATTTCTGTTCATGATTGACGACATTGAAAAATGGGATGACGTTGAAGAACTGAGAAAAGCCATGCCGAATCTTGGTGTTTCCTTCTTCGAAAAGAAACTGGAAGCAGAGATTCGCAAGGCACATGCAAGCTCTGCTTATAAAGCGGAATTCATCTGCAAGTACTGCAACATCAAGCAGAACACTATCGCTGCATGGATCCCGCAGGAAGCACTTGCCAAAAGTCAGGGTCCGGCAATCGTACCCCATGACTTCCGGAGAATGGCCGCGGTTGGTGGTGTTGACCTTTCGCAGACCACAGACCTAACGAGTGCATGTGTGGTTATCAGATATGAGGGCAATGACTACATCCTGTCCCATTTCTGGATGCCTGCAGGGAAGCTGGAAGAACTGACTGAAAGAGATAATGTGAACTATGCGGCCATGATAGGACACGGGTTTTTGTCACTGTCCGGTGACAAATTCGTGGACTACAAAGATGTCACAGCATGGTTCATGCATCTCAGGTCGGAGTACAAGATAAACATCATCATGACAGGATATGACCGGTATTCATCCACCTACTTCGTGGATGAAATGAAAAAGGCTGGTTTTGCCATGGATGATGTGTTCCAGGGGACGAACCTGACACCAATTATGACCGAATTTGAAGGTCTGATGATGGAGGGGCGAATTAAAACTGGAACCAATGGTCTTTTGCAGAGCCACATTCGGAACACGGCGATCAAGCGTGAACCGGACGGCAAGAGACTGAGAATGATGAAGATTTCACAAACAAAACACATTGACGGCTGCGCTGCCGTCATTGATGCCATGACGGTCCGGTCAAAATACACGGACAAATACAAATGGATTTTGGAGGGAAACAAAAAGCGTGAGTAACTTTCTGACAAATCTGTTTCGCTTCCGGAAGAAGCGTGACCCGGTAAGAGCCGGAGAACAGGAACCGGTTGGGTCTTCAACCGCGATTCCTGCACACCTGATAAGGATGGTGAACGGGGAATACGTTCTGGATATTGAAGGAACGAAATATATCTCCCGGGATATTTATGATCTGGCCCTTGCAAGAGCCTGCATCAACAAAATTGCCACAGAGTGCTCCAAAGCATCCCCGCAATTGGCAAAGCACAGTGCGAGGATTGAATACTTCTGCTGCAAATATCCAAACCCCTATCAGACCATGAGTCAGTTCATCTATCAGCTTGTGACAGTCCTGCTGTCCGAGAACAACGCCTATGTTGTTCCCATTCTGGACGATGTTGGACGGACTGCTGGATTCTGGGTGGCAAACCCATCTGACTGTCAGATTGTTGATGTTGATGGTGATCTGTGGCTCAAGTACCGCATTGGGGAAATGAAAGACCAAATCATTGAATATGAACTGGTCGGTCACCTCAGAAGGATGCAGAACAAATCCACCCTTTGCGGTGAAGACAATGCCCCATTCAAGAAGATTGCGGCGTTGTATGAACAGGACCTGGATAAATCAATTTCAAAACTGTCCTCAAGTGAAGCTCCCCTGCAATGGATGGGAAAACTGAATGTCCCGTTGATTGATGATGAGGCTATGAGAGAGGAACAGGCAAGAATCGCAACTGTCAATCTGACCGGTAACAATACCGGCTTTTTTGTTTTTGACAGCCGCTATGAACAGATTGATCCTGTCACAAAAGAAGTCCAGGTGCTGCAGCCGGAAGACCTCAAGGAAATGAGAGATATTGCTTATTCCTACTGGGGTGTATCCGAAAAACTGATGCAGAACACTTACAGCGAGGATGAATGGAACGGATTCTATCAATCCGCCATTGAACCTTTGCTGATTCAAATTGAGGAAGTCCTAACACGTGTTGTCTACACCAGAGGGCAAATCATGGACGGCAACAAATTGGAAATGGCGTCTAACCGACTCCAGTACGCTTCCATCCGGTCTCGTGTTGATGTTGCGTTCGGTACTTATGACCGAGGCATGGCAACCATGGACTCCGCTTTGGAAATCCTGAACCTTCCCCCGCTCCCGAATGGAGAGGGACAGCACCGATATATCCGTGGTGAATATCGTGCCGAAGGTGCACCGGATAGAAAGGAGGAAACCAATGAGGGACGAAAAGACAGAAACCCTGATACAACGGAACCTGAAATTCAGTCTGACCCCATCCGGGGAAAAACGGATTGATTCTGATTGTTATGTTGAAGGGTATGCAACTACGTTCGATAAATACTGCCTGATTGAGAGAAAGGGCAAGAAGATTTATGAACAGGTTGACCGCAACGCTTTCGATGATTCTGACATGACCGATGTCATCTTCCAGTTTGACCATGCTGGCCCTGTGTTCGCACGAACGACCAACGGGACCCTGGGACTGGAAGTAGATGACCGCGGTCTTTTTGTTTGGGCAGACCTGTCAAAGACTTCACGGGCCAGAGAACTGTACGAAGACATCAAAGCTGGAAACGTGACCCAGATGTCAATTCGCTGCAGGGCCAAAACTTCCTTTGATGGGGACACTCAAACGATCCGCAGGATTGGAAAAGTCGTTGACGTGTCTGCTGTCTCCATTCCTGCCAATGATCACACGGCCATAGTTGCAAGGAATGCTGACAACTACGAACGCGAACGCAAGCGGAAACTGCTTGCTCTGAAACTGAAAGTAGAGGAATAGAAATGGAATACGAACAGATTATTTCCCGACTGGCTGAAATCAAAGACGAAATGAACAAGCCGGATGCTGACCTGGACAAACTGACCGAAGAAACCGATACACTGCTGGCACGGCGTAAGGAACGGGAAGATGCTGCTGAAAAGGAACTGAAACGCAAGAACCTTATGGATCAGCTGAACGCCGGTTTCAAGATTCCCGAGGTCAAGACTCCGGTTGAAGACTCTGACATGATTGAGCGTAAGCAGTTTATGGACTACATCGTGACTGGCAAGCTGCCGGAAGATTCTGTCCTGAAACGTGCTAATGCTACCAATGTTGCTGCTGACATGGGTGTGATGATTCCGCGTCACGTACAGCAGGAAATTATCAAAGAGATTGAGAAAATCCACGGACGCCTGTATGGCAAGGTAAAACACACGAACCTGCCCGGCGGCGTTGAATACCCGATTGGTTCTTTCGGTGCAACCTTCTCCCGTATCTCTGAATCCACGATTTCTGACCGGCAGAAGGGTGGTTCCATCACCGGTTCCGTCATCTTCAAGTACAACATCGGTGAAATCCGTCTGGCCAAGACTCTGCTGCAGAAGATCCTGTCTGTACCGGCATTTGAATCCGAACTGGCAAAGGTCATCGCAGAAGCTTATGTCAAGGCAATGGATGATGAACTGCTGAATGGCGTTCCTGCCAACTCTCAGATGGAAGGTATCCTGACAAAGACCACTGTTAAGACCATCTCCCTGAACGAAAACGACATGAAGGATTGGAAAGCTCTGCAATCCAAAATCTTTGGAAAACTGCCCCTGGGATTCCGCTCCAAGAACTATGAATTCGTTATGACTGCCGGTACCTATGAATGCAACATCAAAACTCTGGCAGATGACAACAACCGTCCTGTTTACTCCGAAACGTTCTCCCCGGTTGACGGTACTCTGAACTGCCGGTTCAAGGGACGTGAGGTAACACTGGTTGAAAACGACCTCCTGCCTGACTTCGATGATGCGGCTGCTGGCAAGGTTTTCGGTATGCTGTGGGTTCCGGCAGAAGCCTATGCAATCAACTCCAACATGGGATTCACTGTGACAAAGTACTTCGACCACGAAAAGAACCAGGAAGTCACCAAGGCGCTGGTCATCAACGATGGCAAGGTGCTGCGTCCTGACCTGATTTACCTGCTCAAGAAAGTAGCTGTACCTTCCACACCTTCGCAGGGAGGCTGATTCTAAATGCTGGACGATAAAGACGGCCTGATTCTTGAAACAGTTAAACGCGCACATCGAATCAAATCGTCCACGCTGTATGACGAAGAACTGAAAATGTATATCCAGACGGTCTTTGATGACATTGACCGTCTGGGCATTTCTATTAAGCCAGATGATGCGCGGCTGGTGAACCTGTGTGTCCTGAAATCAAAAGGCTATTTTGGAAACTCAAGTCCCGATGTGAAACAGCTTTGGCTGAACATGTATAATGAACAGCTCAAGTTGGTGTTCATGGATGGGCGGAGGTATTCGGATGCCGTATGAATATACCCGAGAGACAACCATATGCGAGTCAGAGTGTACTTTGCTCAAGAAGTCCACAGAACCGGATGAGAATGGCGTTGTCACGGGGGAGGTTGTCAGAAGACACACGGTTTTCTGCACTGTTTCGTCTCTGTACATGCGAGACACTTATGCTGCATTCCAGGCGGGGATAAAACCTGCATGGAAAATCTCCATATTTTATGGAGACTATGACGGCGAACTGAGTGTTGAGTATGACGGAATCGAATACTCCGTTTATCGAACATATGTCGAAGGCGACAACATTGAACTGTACCTGAGAAAGGATGCTGGCACATGGCAGGCAGAATTGACCTAGTACGAGGGATGAAGGAGATTCTGGGGGACAGATACTTTGTCTATGGTGGATACGAGTCACGGCCCGATTCAACCGTTTATGGCAACTACGCTGAAATCCCGGGAGACGACTATTTCGCCGATGACAAAAGGCTCCTGAAAGTCAGACACTACATTGTCCGGTTGGTCACTGATCATAAGGATTTTGTTCTGGAAGACACGATAGAAACCCTGTTTGATACGCTGGACATTGCATATCAGCAGATAACCCATGAATATGTGAAGACGGAAAAGTCTTACTGCACTGAATGGGAAGTGGTCATCCTTGAGCCGCGATAGATATACTTATGGCAATCATGTCCGGGTATCAATGGATATGGCAGGACCGGCTTTGATGAAAATCATCGAAGACCTGACCGCCGAAGTCCGTGCCGGAGTGAATGAAGGTGTCAGGGAGACTACGAAAGAAGCGTCAAAGATAACCCGTGAAGCAGGCGGGTATCAGAACCGCAGACCGAAATACCGGAAGTCCATTGGCTGGAGATTCCAGACATCTGGACCTATGGCAGAAGGTCAGGTTTATGCCAGGGGACATGAATATTCCCTGACACACCTGCTCGAAAACGGACATCATCTTTGGAATGCTCCCGGCGTAATGACACGGGCTTTCCCTCATTGGAAACCCGGTGATGAATATGCCAACTCTCATCTCGCACGGAACATTCTGAAAAACATCAAGTTTTAACAGGCGAATCAAACGGTTCGCCTTTTCTTTTTGAAAGGAGATAAACAATGCCTAACGTTGTGGACCCTAACAAGATTGAATATGGTCTTTCGTCCATCTACTTTGCACCGCTGACAAAGAACACGGCGGCTGATGGTGCTGTGACTTATACTTACGGGGACCCTGTTGCTCTTGTTGGTGCGCAGGCTATGACTCGTGAACCGCAGGGCGAATCGTCCAGTTTCTATGCTGACGATTCTGTATATTTCACCACTACTACGAACAACGGATATACTGGTGAGCTGACATTCATCAAAATGACTGATCAGATTCGTCAGGTCATCTTCAAGGAGGAAGTTGATAAGACAACCGACCTTATGATCGAGCGTGCTGATGTGCTTCCCGCAGAAGGAGCACTGCTGTTCCAGTGCCGGGGTGATGCGAAGAACACACGTCATGTTATGTACGATGTGACATTTGGACGTGGTTCTGAGGAAAACAACACCAAAGAAGACACCATCTCTCCCACTACTGCAACCATCACATATACTGCAATCCCCATTGAACACAACGGCAAACAGATTACGAAGGGTAAAGCCACGGAAGGTGCTACCTGCTATGACAACTTCTTCAAATCTGTGGTTCTTCCGGGGGCTGCTGAATAGACATTCTGAGCCGGGTTTATTCCGGCTCTTTTTCCATATATAGGAGACGACATGAAATTTGAAATTGAATTTCCAGATGGAAAGATGACCGGTGGTTATACCGGAAAGACCGCAAGAATCTACCGTGAACAGTTTGGCAGAGACATTATGGTGGACATTTCCGAAGCCTCCGCAAAGGTGTTCGGTGGATACATGACCGCCGCAAAACTGGGAACGATTGACCTTGAAAATGAGGTGCAGGTTACAGGATTCACCATTCAGACACTGGGTGGGGAGTTTCTTGAACGTATTCTTTGGGCAGCTCTGTATTCCTGCAATGACGGGTTTCCCCTATTCGATTCCTGGCTCGATTCCGTTGAGGATTATCCCGAAATGCTCCAGTACGCATATATCGCATATGGCCGAATGATTGGAGTCACAGGAATCGTTGAACCCGAAGAAAAGACAGAAACAGAGGGTGACAGTAAAAAAAAGTCCCGTACTCGGAAATAGTCATTCTGGCACGGAACGCCGGGTACAGTCTCAAGGAAATCGATGATATGGACATTGGTTTCCTGATGGACCTGCTGATCACACAGGCAAATATGCGGGCAAGGGTCAACAAACCACAGAAACCAAAAGTACGAAAAGCAACTCAGGCGGATTTTGACGCTCTGTAGAAAGGAGATTTATGGCCTTTAACACAAAAGGTATCACCATTGACATTGGTGGTGACGCATCCGGTTTTGAACAGGCGATGCGAAAGACGAAGCATGAGGTTCAGGGTCTTGACCGTGAACTGAGCAAAGTCTCCCGGGCTATGAAATCGTCTTTCAACTCCAATGCTACCGGGATGGATTTATTCATCTCAAAACAGGGTCTGCTGCAGAACAAGTATGCAAACCTTATAAAGCAGATGAGCAACGTCAAACAGGCGATTGCGACAAACGAAGAACTGTGGAAACAACAGGCAGCAGCTTTTGGAGAAAACAGTGCAGAAGCAATGGAAACTGCGCAGCATCTTGAATATCTCCGGGCAGAAGAAGCACTGTTGAAGTCACAGTTAGACCAGGTAAGTGCCTCCATGCTGACATGCAGCACAGGCATGATGAAGATGCACCAGCACCTGGGGAATGTTGCCAGCGCTGCAGAAAAAGCAGCAAACGCACTGAAACCAATCTCCATGATTTCCGCTGCCGGAATCGCAGGTGCTACAGCAGCAGCAATCAACTTTGAAGACGCGTGGGTTGGAGTGACAAAGACTGTTGACGGCACCCCAGAACAGATGGCTGCAATCAACAGCGGGCTGAAAGACCTTGCGCTGAACACAGCGTCCAGTTATGAAAACCTCGCTCACTATGCAGAACTGGGTGGACAGATGGGTGTTGCCACAGACAGCATTCTGGGATTCACGAAAACCATTGCAATGCTCGGTGACACCACAAACATTGTCGGTGAAGAAGCTGCCGAATCTCTTGCTCACATGGCAAACATCATGGTGGACAAAGGGCAGAGAACGACGGACTACTATGAACGCTTTGGTTCCACCGTTGTAGACCTGGGCAACAACTTTGCCACCACTGAATCTGAAATCGTTGATATGGCGACACGTCTTGCTACAGCTGGCAGACAGGTTGGCATGACCACACCTCAGGTACTGGCACTGTCCACGGCCCTGTCGTCCATGGGTATCAAAGCTGCTGCAGGTGGCGGCTCCATGTCAAAGCTCATGAAGCAGATTCAGGTTGCTGTATCCACAGGAAGTGAGTCCCTGCAGGATTATGCAGACACTGCCGGAATGACAGCTGAGCAGTTTGCAAAAGCATGGCGTGACGATGCCGGCACTGCATTCATGAAATTCCTTGAAGGTATCGGCAAGTCAGAAGACGTTACGGCGAAACTGGCAGAACTGGGCATTGAAGAAGTCAGGATGTCCAACGCCGCAGGTGCTCTTGCTCAGAGTACAGACGTCTATTCTGACGCCCTGGGACGGGCAAATCAGGCATGGTCTGAGAACACTGCCATGGTCATTGAGGCAGAGAAACGATACGCAACGACCAAGACTGCACTTCTGCAGGCATGGGAAGCAATCAAGCAGGCCGGTGCCTCCCTGGGGGAATCCTTTGCCCCGACGGTCAAGGAACTGGCAAACATGGTCAAGGATCTTGCGAAATGGTTCTCTGAACTTCCTGCGCCGGTCAAAGATGCTGTTGCCAAGATGTTGCTCTTTGGCGCGGCACTTTCCCCGACAGCAAAGGGTATTTCCAAAGTCGCAGGCTTTGGGCAGAAACTGATTGAATTCTTCTGGAGTGCTTCCGGTGGCGCAACGACTCTGGCAAGAGGACTGTCAAAGATTGCGCCTAACCTGTTCAGCATGTCCCGGGCAACAACCAATACGGCAAAGCACATGGGCAAATATGCTGCCTCTGCACTTGAGGCTGCTGACAGTACGGAGGTCGCCAATGCTTCCTTTGCGGGACTTCTGGGAACGACCGGTGGCGTCGTTGTCGGTCTGGCTGCCGTTGCCGCCGGTGTTTTGACAGCAGCGAAAGTCATCAAGGACAACATGGTGTCTGCGATACATGAAGAAATCAAAGCTGTCGGTGGTGCAGATGCCGCTCACGCTTCACTGATTGATTCCAGTAAGGAATATGCGCAGGAAGCTCAGAATCAGGCCAACGCTGTACAGGAAGTCATGCGGTCTTACGAAACCAATGCCGCAATGGCTGACACTCTGGCAACGAAGATTCAGTATCTGAACGGTATAGAGAATCTCTCCGCAACACAGAAAGCACAGCTCAAGCAGGCTGTGGATGAACTGAACAGAATCTACCCCGAACTGAACCTGTCTGTGGATGAAAACACAGGTCATGTCAACGGCAACACGGACGCTCTTGCGCAGAACCTTGAACAGGCAAAGAAGAACGCAAAGGAACGCGCCCTGCTGGAAGCAAGCCAGAAACAGCTGGAAGCAATCAAGCAGCAGGAGATGGCTTATGACAATGCCAGGGCGTCTTTGGGTTATTGGAACCAGCAGGTCAAGGATGCAACTGCAGCAGAACTGGAAGCCGCCAGAATATACGGGGATGGTACCGAACAACATCTGGAGGCCGGCGAAAGATTAACATCCGCAACGAACGAACAAATCCTTGCGCAACAGGCGTTGAAGGATATTCTTGCAGAAGGTGCAATCAGTTGGTCAGACTATTTCTCCACCATCAACAACATGGGTGGTGAAGCATCAAAGCTGAATCAGACACTGATCACTGAATTCCAGGGAATGATTCAGCAGGCATCCGAAGCCGGTATACAGATTCCTGAATCCATCAAACAGGGAATCGAATCCGGCAGCATGGCTCCCACTGAAGCCATTCAGTACATGACAGCCATGATGAACTATATGCACATGGTGTCTGCAGCTGGTGAGACGGGTACTGCCATTCCTACTACAATGGCTAGCGAAATCCTTGCCAACGCCGGTTCTGCGCAGGAAGCGGCAAACATGCTGAACAACATGATTCAATTCCAGCAGGCACTGGAATTGGCAAATATGGCCGGACGTGCGATCCCGATGGACATGGCTGCTGGTATTGCGGCCGGCACCATCTCTGTACAGGAAGCCGTTAACATGCTGAGTCATGGTTCAGCAGAAGGATTGAACAAATCCGGTGAATATGCCGCTGCCGGTAAAGGAAATGCCGATGCTTACAGCAACGCACAGGCCTCCGGGGTCAAGGCCGGTACAGAACAGTCACTGAGCGCAATGACCTCTGCATTTCTTTCCGGTAAGGCATCCAGTGCAGCAGGGACCGAAGGTCAAAGAAGCGCCTCAAAATTCAACGAAGGTATCAGCAAAATCCCCGGCAAGACGGGCACTGTCCTGTCTGACACTACCGCACGCTTTGGTGGTTCAGGTGTTCCAGGGGCAGCGGGTAGTATGGGGACAAGCGCAACATCCGCCTTTGAACGAGGTATCTCAGGAATTCCTGCTGCCGCACAGACGGTCTATGACCAGACAAAAACCATCATTGATCAGATTCAGGAGCTGACCAACCGGACCTTTACTGTCAAGGTCACGAAGGAAGTCAAGACAGTTGAAACAGGCGCACCGAAACTTCGCCCGGCACCGCCCAGGCCCCGGATGCTAACAACCATGAGCGCCGATTCTGTCGGTGTTTCCGAACCAACTGCTATGTTTGCTGCAAGGGCAAAAAGTCCCGTATCAGCAACCATTGAGGAAGCTGTCGGTGCTGCCGGAATGACCATGGCTTATGAGAACTCAAACAGGCTGGACGCTCTTGCAAGGAAGATGGACAGTATGATAAATGCTCTGACCAACGGACGGACAGAAGAACTACTGCAGGTTATTGCTGACAAATCCGAAAAGGTCATTGTCATGGACGGTGTCTCTGTGGGACGGCTGGTTTCCAAAACTGTACGTGATGTGAACAATGCAGACGCTGCCCTGAGAACAAAACTAATGGGAGGATAAGATGATAGACGTTATCTACAATGGAAAATACCTCCAGTATGAAGTCCAGGGACTGAAAATCCTACAGGTCACTGGCAGAGAGGTGACAGGATACGAAATTGATGAAAAACAAATAGGTGGACTTGATGGGTCCACCTATCTTTCTTCAAGTATCGAACCACGAGACATCAAAGTGAAATTTACCCTTGCTGCACCCACAAAGGAAGCCTATAGGATCCGGATGAACAAGCTGAATAATCTTCTGCGGGCAAGGGAAGTGCAGTTGAGATTTTCGGATGAGAATGACAAATACTTCAATGCGTCTTCTGCAGAAGCACGTCAGGATGAAATCACATTTCACTGTTGCGACCCATTCAAATACTCTGTTGCTGAACGGCTGTTCACGATGGCGAATGACACCATCAACATCACCAACACCGGCTCCGTCCCGGTCCCCATCCGATATGAAATCACCCACAACCACGAAAATGGCTATGTCGGGATTGCTTCCGAACACGGCGCCATGGAGTTTGGAAAGCGGGAAGAAGCGGATGGTGTGACCTATCAGCAGATGGAGCACCTGCTGTCCATCAGTGACTTTGTTTCCGCTCCCAACGACACAACGAGCAAGGATGCGATGCATCCTCTGTATGGGACCAAAGGAACACTGACCACCAAGTCATGGGTAGGCAGGACTTACCTGACCCTGGGTACAGTCGGTACTCTTGTCGGGGCTGCCAATGGCGGCATGCGAACTCTGACCATACCAGCTGATTCCAATGGACAGTCAGGGTGTCTGAACTGGTACCTGTATGGTCATCTGATCATGTGGGCAAACGTCATGGGCCAGACTGGCGAGATGAGCATCAGCGTCCTGACAGCTGACAATAAGCTGATTGCCGGGCTGAACTGGAACAAAACAGACATGAGTGGCAATACCGCTTACTACGACTTCGTTGTCTATAACCCTTCTGGCACCGACAATGACCCCATGAAAGGCAAAGTGCTCAAGTCATTCACTTACCAGACAGACCACCGGCACGAGCTAAATCCGTGGTACGGAGACTGGGGGCATGTGGACCTAAAAAAAGAAGGTTCGAAAATCACTTATTTCTACTGGGGCCAATATTACACGTTCAACATCCCTGAAATTGCAAATCTTCAAGCTGCCAAAATTCAGGTATCCTGCAAAGCGTGGCGGGCAAGTAATAAGACTTTGTATATTCATGGTTTTGACACATTGGATTTCTACAAATGCAACGTCTCCAAATGGCGTGATGTCCCTAACCGCTATTGGCAGGGAAGCAAGCTGGAAATCGACGGCAACACTGGCCAGTTTCTTGTGGCCGGGATGCCCAAGCCACAGGATGAAATTCTGGGTTCAAAGTGGTTCAAGGCTCCCCCAGGAGAGACAGAAGTCAAACTGTACTTCTCATCTTTTTGTAGTCCGAAGCCGACAGTAGTTGCCAGAATCAGGGAGGCATGGCTATGACAACACCAAGAATCGCTGTCCTTAACGCCCGGGATGAAGTCCTGGGCTTTTTGGATAATGACAGGCCGGGAGCCGTCCATTATTTCGATGAAACCCTGCATCTGTATCTTGCCGGGTCAGCCTATACATTTGATGGAAAGGTGCTTACCTGTGAGGATACGCAAATCATCGAAGTCGGAAACAAGCTGTCTTTCCGTCACCAGAACAAGGACTACTACCTCAACATTGTGAAAACAGAAAAAGACGAGGTATACACATCCTTTGAATGCTTTGGTCTGACTTTTGAATTCCTGAATGAGGAAGTTGACAAGTACGAAGCACCCGAGGCAAAAACTCTTGCCGCCTACATCCAGCAGTGGGGCGCTGAAACGATGGACCTCAGGATCATCCACAACGAGGTGGCGGACAGGGCGCTGAAACTGAAATGGGATGGACGGGAGACGATTTTGAAGCGCCTCTTTTCTCTTGCCAACAGCTTTGACGTGGAGCTGGATTTTCAGACAGTGCTGAACCGGGATTTTTCTCTGTCCCATATGAATCTTTACATCGTGAAGCAAACCGGCAAGGATAGGACAGGCGAAATCCTGCGGTATGGAAAGGAAATCGAAGGGATCAAAAAGACCTCTGATGTTTCTGACCTGTACACCGCCATCCGTCCCAGGGGCAAGGATGGTCTGACTCTTGCCGGATACTCCCATGCCAAAGAGTCAGATGGCTGCTGGCTGAGAGGGGAAGACATCCTGAACCCGTCTGCAAAAGACAGGTTTCCAGCGCTCAATCCTGATAAGGCAGAGGGGTACATTGCCCGTTACTGGGACTGCGATGTGGGAGACCAGGCCATGTTGTATGGTCGTGCCCTTGCAGAACTGCGCAAGAACTCCGTACCAAAGCTGGAGTACAAGGTGGACGGTTTTGTGGATGGTGCCATCGGTGACCGGTTCACGATTGAGGATGACGCCTATCAGCCAACTCTGTACGTTCAAGCTAGGGTCGTTGAACAGGAAATCTGCTTCACGGACCCATCCCGGAGCAAGACTACTTTCGACAACTTTACCGAGGTAAAATCACAGCTTTCCAGCACCATTCAGGCACAGGTGGAAAAGCTGGTGGAGAAATACAAGACATATCAGGCCGGTATCTCTTCCACAGCCGGGACCATCTTCGTCAACGGTGTCGGAAGCACTACGCTGACAGCCTATGTCCGTGACGGCGTGACCGATGTGACTGACAAATTCACGATTCGCTGGTACAAGGCAGGGACTGAGTGTGGGAATGGTAAAACGCTGACCGTTTCCAGCACGGACTTTGATGACATGGCGGTGTACGGATTCAAGGCTTTTGACAGCACCGGAGCCATCAAGGCGGAATATGAACTGACCTTTGCCAATGTGGTGGATGGTGTGTCGGATTATCTTCACGTCAAATACTCCAACGACGGCGGCCAGACATTCAGCAGCCCAGACGGTGACTGGATTGGACAGTATCACGACAGCAACCCTGTCGATTCCCCCGACCCTGCGAGATACACATGGGCCAAAATAAAGGGCAATGACGGAGCCAATGGACAGACACAGAAACTGGTTTCTCTGACCAACGAATACTACCTTTCAACATCTGATACTGCCCAGACAGGCGGTTCCTGGGGGACGGCTTACCCTGACTACGAAGATGGTAAGTTCTTGTGGGTACGAATCAAAGCGGTCTATAAGGATCCCAACGGAACGGCCTACACAACGCCCGAACTGGAAAAAGCATGGCTCAATGCAGGCAAGGCCATCCAGAAGGCTCAGACAGCGGCAGACAGCGCCTCTGCAGCGTCTTCTGCAGCTGCTGCTGCGGTGAGTCAGGCTCAGGCCGCAAAGGCCACAGCGGACTCTGTAGCGGCTGAGATAGCCCCCATCAAGACCGGTGTGCAGGAAGCCAAGGATGCGGCTGCTGATGCAAAAAAGGAAATCGCTGATAAGACACAGCAGATGCTGCTGGACATCGGAGACACCTACGCAACCAAAAACGAGGTGACCACTCTGGAAGGTGACCTGCAGGCACAGATCACCGCAAACGCCACAGAGATTGCCAGCAAGGTGTCACAGACAGAGTACCAGCAGAACCAGCAGGACATTGACGATACTCTTGCCAGTCTGAACAGCGATTTGACAGCTGCACAAGGCACCCTGTCCTTTCTCCAGTCCAGTCAGTCTGAGGCAGCACAGAAGCTGGCACAGGCTGAACAGGATTTAAGGGACGCTCAGGATGCAGTGAGTGACCTGCAGGCCAGTCAGACAGCCACAGACACCCAGCTTAAGGCCGCTCAGGATGCAGTGACCAAAGCACAGGCTGCGGTGGATAAGGCGCAAAGTGATGTGGACAAAGCCAACACTGAAATCGGCAAGGTCAAGACGGACATTGCCGGGATCCAGGGGGATATCTCGGACCTGACCAGCCGGGTGACGACGGCGGAGACAAGCATCACGCAAAACGCCAATGCCATTGCATTGCGGGCCACAAAGACGGAAGTCAACACGGCTGTTCAGGAGGCCAAGGATTATGCAGATTCGAAAATCACAGTCAAGGCCAACGAGATCACATCCAGCGTCACAGCGGTGCAGAATCGGGTCAACGGCCTGCAACAGCAGAAGGTGGATTACTTCTACTACCTTTCAACGTCCACCGATTCCTGCACCGGTGGAAGCTGGAGCACAACAAAACCCGCCGAAACAGCGGGCAAGTACATCTGGTTTAAGCAGCGGACGACCTACGTTTCGGGCGCCAGCACGGAATCCTCTCCTGCAAGATTGACTGGGAAGGATGGAGCTGACGGTCACAACGGCGCTGACACTCTGAGTATTTCCATCACACAGTCATGGGATGATAATCAGTGCACTCTGACAGCTCATGTATTCAAGGGACCCCAGGAACTGACGGATGTGCAGGTCATCGCTCTGGGTGCCCTGAAATGGTACAAAGACGGCACCTTCCTTTCCAATGGCAAGCAACTCACACGCACACTTACCGGCAGAGAGACGATAGAGTGCAGACTTGAGTCGGGGGAGGTGTCCTAATGCCTGAGTTTATTACACTGGCTGATGGAAGTCTTGCAGTGAAGGGAAGGAATCTGTGGAACAAGCCACTGCAAAATGTTGTGTCCTACAAGGGGTATGAGTGTGAGAAGTGGAGTTGTGGAATTGGACAGACAAAAAGCCCAAATATAAGTGTTCTTGCGATGATTGGACCTGTAGGTAGAGATACTCATTTCACGGTTTCGTACGATTACATATTTGTCAGAAGACAGGTTGGTACAACGAATGTGATGAACATGGCTTATAACGAGGGTTGGATTGGAAGTAAATGGTTCGGTGAAATCCGTCTTTCTGGAGACTATCACATCTACCCTAACAAAGAAGACTGGCAACACCTGAAACATACGTTCAGTTTCAACATGGACAAAGGACAGGCTACAAATCTTAATATTTATCCCGCATATCTCCGTGACATAGACGCAGACCTCTACATCCGCAACATCATGGTGACATACGGGGATGAAGATTATCCCTACACGCCGGCTCCTGAGATTGATGAAACGGTGGTGTTGGAATGAGGAGGCACGTTAAATGGCAACCCTAGCAAGACAAAGCCTCACCCTTGAAGATTTCAGCGGCGAGCTGGCTGACCTTGAAGACAAAACCATCCTCAACGCCACGGCCCTGGAACAGCGGCTGTCCTCACAGATCCTGCAGACACAGGAGCAAATCCAGCAGTCGGTCAGTGAGCAGTATTTCACGAAGGATGAGACAAACACCCTCATCTCTCAGGTCAGCACTGCATTCACTCAGACGGCAGAAGGCTGGCAGATGGACTTCAATAAAATTGTTTCCATCGTCAACGCCAATCAGGCAGCCACTGATGCGGAGTTCCAGGAATGGACAAAATACATCCGGTTTGTCGATGGAAACATCATCCTGGGGCAGGTACAAAACCCGGTCATTCTGACAATCAAGAATGACCGGATTTCTTTTGCCCAGTCCGGTCAGGAAGTAGCCTATCTGTCCAACGCTGAACTGGTCATCACCGATGCAAGGATCACACACTCCCTCATCATCGGGGATTTTGGATGGGTGCCACGGGCCAATGGTTCGGTGGATTTCAAAAAGGTGCTCTAGTATGGGCACCTTTTGTCATAGAAAGGAGAGTGACTGATGGCATACGGACCATGGAAAGGTTCAAGATGGCGGACTGTCTGGAACAATGGTTATTACCGAATAGATGTCCAGTGGGATTTCTGTCAGGACATCGAAAACAACAAGACAAAGATTTCCATGATGGGACAGCGGATTGCATCCCTGAATGGCTACTACAGTTTCACATACAGTGCTGTTCAGACAGGTGTCGGTGACTTCAACGGTACCACTTTTGGCGAGGAGCGTTCTGTTTCTGTTGGCGGTGGTGGCACAGCTGTCGTTGACTGCACGGATCGTCACTCTGAGGTCACACACAACGCAGACGGTACATGGCCCGCTGGAAAGGCTGGCCGGTGGCGGTTCAATGTCCCTCTGGGTGGCTCTCACAATACCCCAACAGTGGGATGGACAAACTTCACAATCGACGGCGAAATCCCGACCATTCCCCGGGCGACTACTCCGACACTCTCTGCCTCTTCTGTGGCATGTGGTTCCAATCTCACCATCAATCTTCCCCGGCACGCATCCGGTTTCACGCATCGGATAAGCTACAGGATAGGTGGCAAGGACAAGGGGACTATCACAACAAATGCCGGAACATCCTTTGCATGGAAAGTGCCGAACCTCGGTACCTACATGCCAAACAGCACCGGTGTCTGGGTCGTTCTGAGAGTGGAAACGATGAGCGGCAGAACGGTTATCGGATACAAGGACATTGGATTTACCGCCACTGCCCCGTCCTCATGGGTACCCACAGCATCCATTTCCAGCATTGCGGAAGCCACCGCCAATCTGGCAACACAGTTTGGCGGATATGTGCAGGGCAAAAGCACCCTGCGAGTCAAATCAGCGGGATCGGGAAGCAATGGCTCCACCATCTCCAGTTATGTGGTGACGATTCAGGGAAGGAAGTACAACGGGACTGACATCACATCCGCCGCTATTTCCGCATCAGGGACAGTCGCCGTCACTCTGACAGTGACCGATTCCAGGGGAAGGAAGGCAAGCAAGACGCAGAATGTCTCTGTGCTGGCCTACAGTCCCCCGCAAATCACAGTGTCCAATGTTGCCCGGACAACGGATGAGGCACAGACGGCGACCTGCACCTATAACTTCAGCATTGCTTCTGTTAACAGCAAGAACACAAAGGCGTTCTACATCCAGTACCTTTCCGGCTCAACGTGGACAGACATCACCCGCATGTCAGACGTCTACACAAAATCCGGCTCCGTCACTTCCGGGGCTGTTTTTGGTGTGGATGCGACAACCAAAGTGCGGTTTGTGGCGCAGGATTATTTCACAAGCGTCATCGTGGAGAAGGAAGTCGGGCCGACTTTTACATTGATGAATTTCGGGGCGGGTGGAAAGAGTCTTGCGATTGGCAGGCTGTCTGACAATCAGGGGACCTACCAAAACGCTCTTGCACAGACACATGCCCATGCCACAAACGCATCCGCTTCTGGCGGGTACCTCAAGATTTTACAACTCAAAATACTGGCATCAGCGTGGAACTACGGTGGCATTGAATTCAAATATCATTGTGGTGCAAATGCAAACGGCTTTTTCGACACCGGCAAAATCGTTATCAACGGCGGCAACACCACGGACCCCGCTCCCGCCATTGTCCTGTGTTCCAATCCTGATAATCCGATTTATCTGCACAAAGCATCGGCGAACACATGGGATGTCTATGTGAATAAATCCGGCCCCGAACAGGCTTTTGTCTTCGATGTCGTGCAGTTCAGAGCGGAAAAGATCAGCTGGTCATTCCAGAACCAGCAGGTTGCTTCTCTGCCCTCCGGATACATCCGGGCAAGATGGGAGCACCTCAATGCCTGTTATCCAGTCGGCTCCGTCAAGCTCACATGGGGCGCAGTTAACCCCGGAACACGTCTGGGCGGCACATGGGTGCAGTTCTCCCAGGGCCGTGTTCTGTTAGGACAGGGAACAGGAAGCGACGGTTCCACAAGCCAGACATTCGGGGCAGGAGCGACAGGAGGAAGATACACCTCTAACCAAATCAACACGACCAACTCAGCCCTGTCCGGCTTCCCTCCAAACGGGCCGAACTATGCGGACCGGTGTATCGTCCGCAAACAGGCAGCCGGCTACAACCGGGAACGGGACGCCATGATTTCCCTTGTCCAACCCTATCAAGTCATCTATGCATGGCGAAGAACAGCCTAGAAAGGATCCCATGAAAATCTATACCCAAATCGGCGATGACGGAACGGTCACCGCCTTTTCCACGTGCTCCACCGCTGATGTGCAGGTGGAAGCACAGGTGACCGGCCCGCTTTATCCGGAAAAACTCTCCGGCTACAAGCTGGAAGCTGACAACACCGGTGTCAATCATCTTGTCTTTGATGAGGATCAGTACAAGGCGCACCTCAAGCAGGAACAGGAAGCGGCGGCCATAGCTGCGGCAGAGACCAAACTCGCCGAGGTAAGCAGAGAAGCGCTGCTGACAGGTGTTGACGATGAGACCGCTCTGTCCATGGCGCCGCTGTATCCCGAATGGGAACCCGGCACCGAATACAAGACTGGTCAGCGCCTGCGGTTTGGTGACGGCGGATTCGTCAAAGTCCTGCAGGACCACAAGTCACAGGCTGACTGGCTGCCTGATGCGACCCCGTCTCTGTACTCCGTCATCTCTGACCCTGCCGAAGAATGGCCCGAGTTCAGGCAGCCGACCGGTGCCCACGATGTGTACAACACCGGCGATAAGACGACCTATAAAGGCGAGCACTACACCTGCCTGCGCGACAATGTTGCACACTCCCCGGAAGCACTTCCGGATGCATGGGAAAAGGCTGAATGACACGGCCGGAAAGGAATTGATTATGCTGACAAACAAGACTTACGACATTCTGAAATGGATCGCTCTGGTGGTCCTGCCAGCTGCAGCCACTTTTTACACCGCCCTCGCTCCTATCTGGGGACTGCCCTACGAAACCGAAATCCCGATGACCATCACAGCCGTGGATGCCCTGCTGGGCGCTCTGCTGGGAGTATCCAGCCAGAAGTACAAGGCGCAGACAGATGGAACTGTGGACTAGCTTAATCGACGCCTGCGGGTCTGCCCTTGTGGCAGGCCTTTTTGGTGTCGTGATGTGGTACCTGCAGAAACAGGAAAAGCAGGGGAAGGTCCGGGATGAGGACACAAAGAAGCGTTTGGAAATGATTCAGGCCAACACTGCAAAGCTGGATGATCATGATGCGCTGATCGTATCCCTGTCCGAAATTGCCCGGCAGTTGCAGGTATCCACAGAGATAAACAGCGAGGGGGTCAAGGTATTGATGCGCTACATGTTGCAAAGGTACCACGCGACCTACATGATGCGGGGTTTCATCACGTCTCACGAGAAACAGGAGTTCCTGGAAGCCTATCACGTCTATCACGACAAAGGCGGAAACGGCACTGGAGAAAGCTGGATGCGCGAAGTGGATGGGCTGCCTGTCAGGGATGATGTCCCGACCATCAACCCCTATCTGGAAGTGCTGAAAGAGAACAAAGGAGAATGATATGACATTGAAAAACGGAAATTACGAACTGCTCAGATTCCCAATGAAGATGATGAACATCACCCAGGGAAACAACGGACAGTTTTCTCACCAGGGTGTGAACGCTCTGGATATCGCCGGCAAGGACGCTGGCATCAGCCCTACCTTTGCACCCTGCAAGATGGTCATCAAGCGCAAAGAAGGATACGGACAGGGAAACGCAGTCTTTGCGGAATCTGTGGATACGGTGATGTTTGCAGACGGTACCGTGGACTATGCAAAGTTCATGTTCCTCCACGACAACTACACCGGAGACTTTGCGGTCGGAAGAGTGTTCCAGCAGTGGGAAGAGTTCGGCGATGAAGGGACTGCCGGATACGCCACAGGCAACCACTGCCACTTTGAGGTCGCCAAGGGTAAGCTGGTGTGGGACAAAGCCGGGGCCGGATATGGCTACTACGGCCGTAACAACTCCACTGGCGTCTGGCACCTGCAGGATTCCATTTCCGCCGACAAAGCCTGTGTTGTGGACGGTGTGACCATCAAAAACGGCAACGGCATGGCATGGAAAAAGTCCTCTGAGGTCAAGACCGGGAGTTCCGGGATCAAATGGACCGCAGAGAACGGAACAGCAACTTTCACCCGCAACAACATCCGAATCCACGAGGACGGTCCCACAGGAAAGGTCATCTCCGGTGTCCAGTACAATGCTGGTCAGTCCGTTAGGTACTTTGCAAAGTGCGCCTATAAGGGCCACCGCTGGGTCAAGTATCGCCGTGCAAACGGCGGTATTGGCTGTGTGGCTGTTTCGGGCTCTGAAAAGCATGGTGTAGACCCCTGGGCGACGTTTAAGTAGGACTCGACACCCTCGACAAAACTCTGCTCAGTCACTGGACAAAATGTTAAAATATAAACAGCCCGAATGCGGATGGTGAAGGCGCCTATACAAGTTTCCATCCTGAAAACGGGGAGCAAGGCTCCTGGCATCGGACTCACAAACAAACCCCGGGTTTTGTGCCCGGGGTATTTTTTATGTGCCCCAAATGGTGAGCGTTTGAGGCGGAAAACAATAAAGCGAAAAGTGCCAGCAAGTCTGCGGACACCGGGCGTGCAGAAGCCTCCCCTGCCTGTGTGGTGTGGGGAGTTTTTGTGTTTATTAAAGTTGGAAGGTGTTAAAAAGCGCTGTTTTTTAACACCTTGAAAAACAACGTTATTAAAAATAACAGTTTTTTGCGAAAGTCATCTGAACGTTCTCAAAAGCTGTGAAGGTGTATGATGAATTTACCGGAAAGGTGTGAGACCGGTCTCATGCCCCTGGGTGATTCCAGGGGCTCTTTTTGTGTCTGGACAAAAGAAAAACCCCGCACGTGCGGGGATAAGATTTTGAGCCAGCAATCAACTGCCTTTTTTTTATGGCTCACCCCCGCGAGTGCGGGGAAAAAGTGACAACTGCCCTCATTTTAAGGGTCACCCCTGCAAGCGCAGGGAAGTCACCTATGTAAGCAAATATTACGACTTACTCGCGATGTTGTAAAGTTCTTCTGGAGTAACCTCCAGAATTTTCGATAGATTCATCACGGAAGCGAATCCTGCAGTGAGAAGTTTCGTCGGATCAGCAAGCCAGCGGTCCAGGGACTGCCACGAAATCCCGGCCTCCTTGGCTATCTTGTACCGGCTTTTTCCCGTGCTTTTTACTATCTCTTCGAAGCGTTTCTCGAGTCCGGTTTCCTGATACCGGACTTTTCGTATTTTCGGCATCGCTTCATACTGGATTCTCGCTTTGGCCAGGGCGTATTCCGGAAATTGGCTTTTTCCGTCCAAGCTCCAAAGCTCGTCAGCGGCCAGATACTGGCCTTTGTTTTCAGGCTTTTCGTCAGGCTCATAGCCGAAAATATAAATAATTCCTTCTGTTGAACTCTTAGGTTTATCAGCCATCGGAGACTTACCATCTATCGCAACCAGCTCGACTGGCTGCACAGCCATCAGCTTCTGCTGGACGCCTGCGTATCCGACTTCGATCGGGCCTGTAGGGCGGTATAGCATTTTTTCTCCACTGTACCCGTTACTTTCATATAAGTCTGTTTTCTGCCCTTCGTACCACTGGGCAGGGAGAAACTTGATGGGTTCCTCCTGATATCCTTTTTTCATTTTTCGCTTCTCCTTTACTAGATGCGATAGACGCCGTAACCCTGGTCGATGTAGCAGGCGTCTTCCCAGCTGGACTCTTCACCAAGCCGAGCATACAGACGCTGGGCATCGGGGTTATCGGGGGCGATTTCGATGCCATACCACTTGTCGGACAGCTGACGGAGAGCGTCGGTGCCGTATCCCCGGTTCTGCTGGCCGCTGTTGATATCGATGCGTTCCACGTAAGCGTGGTCATCATCTTCATTTTCAGCCATGACATTGGCGGCTCCTACTTTTTCACCGTCGGCGTAAATTTCAAATTCGTAGCTGTTGTAGGAATCTTCTTCGATGATGTCTTTCAGTTTCAGTTCTGTCATGGTTCTTTCCTCCTGAGGTCTCCCTCTATCTGGTTATATTATATCCTAGTATGGATATATCTGCAAGTGGATATACAAATATTTAAGAAAAAACCTCAGATTTCTCCGAGGTCTCTGATAATCACGAACCAAAGGTGATTGCCATTTATAATCAATCCTGTCACGTCTGTGTTCGGATTTGTTTTCCATGGTGGACTAAGGGAAACATTTTCCGAACAATCGACTTCTGTTTCCGGCTCTCCGCTCAATCGGTAAATGATCTTTAGACGGCGGTTTTTTTCTCCACTTTCAGCGTCATCATAAAGATAGATCCTCTCCACGAATGTATCAATAAGCCTGGCGGGGTCTATCGTCGCTAAGTTTCTTATATAGTATTCGATTTGGCCAGCGTCAAGCTTCTGGATCCGCTCCTTGATTCTCTGGTCTTCGATTGCGTCCTCAAGGATTCGTTTATCTTCCTCTAGCGACGCCATCATTTTAGCCAGAACGGCGGAATTGTTTCCAGCCAGGACCGCATTCACAGCATTCTCCAATTTTGCGTTGATCTCTTTCAGCTCTTCCATCATTGCCGGGATCCGGGACTGCGTCTCGATTGTCTTGAGCTCTTCCATGACCATCGACACCAGCTCTTCGAGCCTTTCACCAGTCAACAGGCTCTGTGTTTCAGAGATGACAAGATCCTCGATTGTGTTCTTTCGGACCGGCTTTTTGCTGCAGCTTCCGGCTTTTCTCTCTGCACATTTATAGTATTTATGGACTTTGCCGGTTGCACTTTTTCCCGATTCTCCGACCATCGGGGCACTACAATGGCCACAAAACAATTTTCCAGTCAGCAGGTACGGATCTGCAATCGACTTCTTTTTTCCTTTCATGTTCAATCTCCTTTGGACTTTTTCGAACAACTCAGGGGATACAAGCGGTTCCTGACCGCCTGGTTCTTCTATGTCTTTATAGCAATAGTATCCGAGATACTTTTTGTTGTGCATGATTTTATAAAAACTGCAGCGCGTGAATTTGTTCCCGCTGGCAGTCTTATATCCCCGAGAATTAAAAACCGACATTATCTCAGAGTAAGGTCGGCCATCTGCCACCATTTCAAAAAGCTCCTGCACAATGTGAGCGGTTTTTGGGTCAGGCTCCAGATGCCCATTTACCACCTGGTATCCCAATGGAGTGGTTCCTCCCAGGTTCTTTTTCTTTTTGATGCTTTCGTTTATGCCGCGCTCAACTTTCTGTTTCAGGTCGGCGGAGTAGAATTCGTTGACGCCTTCCAGCACGGCTTCCAAGATTATGCCCTCCGGAGTGGATGAGATCGCTTCTGTGGCACTGATCAGCTTAACACCGGCATCTTCCAGTTTTCTCCTGAAAATTGCGCTGTCATAACGGTTTCGGGCGAATCTGTCCAGCTTGTAGACCACGACCGTGTCAAAGGCGCCATTCTTTGCATCTTCGATCATGCGTAAAAATTCAGTCCTTTTTGCTGTGTCGTGGCTTGCCGATTTCGCCCGGTCTATATAAGTGGCCACGATTTTAATGCCGAGGCTGTCACAATAGTCAGTGCAAACGGTGTTTTGTCCCTCGATAGACTGCTCCGTCTGAGATGATGACGAGTAGCGCAAATAAAGTGCTGCCCTGGCTTTTCGTGTTATACTTTCTTCGGATTCACCCTTGCCCCGTATATCAGCTGCGGGGCCTTTTTTTTGTTTCATGGTCCTCCTTTCAATCAAGTTTTATGCTAAAAACTTGATTCATCGCCCATGCTTGACGCTCCACGCCATGGATACCAGGCACAGGGCCGCGGGGATTGCTGTAAAAACCGTGGTGATTGCCAGACAGGCGCCGGCCTGAATATACAGCAGAGCGGACACCAGAGCCGTCCAGCGATTCCAGTATCCGAGCGCTGCGAGATTGCAGCAGAGAGCTGCACCCAGCAGGAAGAAGAATGGCATCACTCCGTACAGGAGCACTCCGCTCAGAAAGAACGCTGCGATGCCTGGCATGAACAGGATCGCGTAGGTAATGCCTGCCAGCTCAGCGATTGCCAGCAGCAGGGAGATGAGCAGGCACCAACTGAAACGCCGGTACCATGGCAGTTGTTGGCCCAGATCAGGGCCCCCGGCTGCCGGCTCTGCGGGTTTTTCCTCCGGTTTTGCTTCCTCCGGGATAGCCGGAGTTGTGATTTCTTCTGTCATGTGTTTCCTCTTTCTTTTCGCTTTCTCTGGATGTTTCTCAGTTGATCATCCCCATCAGAGCGTTTTCCAGAACCCGGCTGAAATTAATGCCACGTTCTTCTGCGGCCGCTTTCAGCCATGCTGGGATGGTTGTGTTGGTTTTCACTCTGCGGTTTCGGTATTCCTCATGCAGCAGTTCCGGATAAATCGTGATAGGGGAAACAACATTGCCGGCTGTATCCTCAGCGTTAAGAGCCGCAGAAGGTTCCGGGATATCTTCGCCATCTTCTTCCATAGCGTAGTAGTGCATGGAAAGGGCGTCTTTTGCGTTGCGTGCAGCCTGGTCAATGGTTTTTCCAGATGCCACGCAACCGGGAAAATCGGGGAAGAATACATCATAACCAGTTGTGCACGGTTCCATAACGGCTAAATAAGTTTTTGTTTTCATATCATTTCGATGACATACAGATACAGGAGGGCTATTTCTGTAGACCTGCCTGTTTAAGGATGCTGTTGGCTGTTCCGCGGGATATCGTGTCAGCCCAGCTGTGAGGCGCCAAGGTTACGGTGCCTTTCTTTGTAGGATGCTTGTACTGTCTGTGGCTCCCCTTTTGCCTGTCAATGTACCATCCATCCTTCAAAATCACTTTTTCCATTTCTCTGAATGTCATCTCTGACCTCCTTATACCTATATTATACGCCTAAATATACGTATGTCAAGAAATAGAGTTAATTCAGTCCGGTCATGCAGGCCACCGCTTTACCAAAAACGTGGATGCCCATCAGCTCGTCGCCCGAATATTCCTGATCATCGAATTCCGGGTTGCAGGCTCTCAGGATGACCGTCTCACCGTACTGGTAAAACCGTTTGATCGTGGTGGAGTTGTCCACCGTGACAGCGGCAATCTCTCCGTTATTGACTGCCTCCGTCTCCCGGAAGAAAACCATGGATCCGTCCATGATTCCGGCCCCGGTCATGCTCTTGCCCTCTGCGAACAGTGCGAAGTCGGCACGTAGAGCGGAATTGACTTGGATGTAGTCGTATGAGCGGATGGCCTCGATTGGCAGCCCGCAGGCACTGGATCCCAGTATGGGGATTTTTTTTAATCCGGACAGATCAGGGACGGGGAAGGCTCCAGGCGGAAGTGCGGAACGGGCCGACTTTGGTTTTGGCTCTGTTTCAGGCTGAGGGTAAGCGGTTGGGTCCTCTACTAGATGAGCCTTATCGGTACCAAAAAAATTGGCCATCGCTTCGATTTTATCTATCCGCGGATACGTGTTTCCTTTTACCCAATCCGTGATGGTTGTATACGGAACGTTTAGTTTTTGGGCTAGTTCTTTGCGCGATAGACCGTTCGCACGCATATAACGCTGGATATTTTTGGCCATGATCTCTTTGTTTCCTAGGCTTGTCATCTTTAGACCTCCCTTACTGATTATATAATACGGGATAACCGGAATAAATTCGACAAAAAAAGCAGAAAAATCCGGTAATATCGTAAGAAAATACGGTTTAACCGTTGACGCAACGGAAAAACCGTAATATCATGGACCCATGAAAGGAGTGATAGAGATGCCCCAAAGTCTGACGCTCAAGGCGTGCCGTGTGAATGTGGGACTTTCCCAGGAAACGGCTGCAACAAAACTCGGAATTAGTAAGGAAACTCTCTCGAACTACGAACGCGGGTTGAGCTTTCCAGACGTTCCGATTATCAAGAGAATTGAATCTCTGTATGGTGTCGGATACAACGACATTAATTTTTTGGTCAAGAATTACGGTTAAACCGTAATCCGGTGACAGAGCTGCGGCAGCTGCTTGATGCTGCTGGTATCCCTTACGAGTACATCCGGAAGGAAAATTCATTCCCCTGGGATGCCTTCGAAGGGGATAAGGAGCAGATTCTGGCCGATGTCGGGAAGGGTGACCCCATTTCGGTGATTTACTGGCCGCTGTGCTACTCACACGGAGCAGAAGAAGGGTTACTTGAAGCCTGGGACAGAAACCATGAAGAGGATCCCACTGGCTACCTCACCCCACAGGAAACACTCGAATACATCAAAGAAAGGACATACAAATGCTGAGCGAACAGGAAAAAACAGTCCTGCGTCAGCTGGCGCAGGCAATCGCGGCAGATATGCCGGGATACTACTCAGACCCGAAACACCGGGCAGCATGCGACGAATGGAAGAAGCAGAAAGGACAGGCAGCATGAAAAAGAAAGCCGAGCAGGGAACCCTGGACAACAGCTCGGAAATCCTTGCGTACAACATCAAGCGGCTGCAGGAAGCGCAGGTACTCCTGAAAGAAGCCGGTGTGAGACTGGCGCAGTGCATCAGGGACTCCAAAGGGACCCCATCCTGACGGATTTTGAGACATGGCAGGTGGTGTGGGCACACGACAATATCAAATATGATTATCCATCCGACTACGAACAGGGCCGTCTGGAAGGCTTTCTGGAGGCTGTGGAAATAGTCAAGGAGTATTTGGATGACCAGCGCGCATAACCCGCTCCAAACCTACACGCTGGATGAGGTTGGCGCATTGATGCACTGTTCCCGACAGCAGGTCACAACATGGATGGATGCAGGCATTCTGAAAGGTATCAAGACGGGTAAGGGGACGGTCATAACGACCATCGCCCTTACGAGATTCCAGGAAACGTACGAAGGACAGGACGTGTCCAATCTTGTACGGACACTGGATGCAAAAAAGAAAGTGGAAAACGAAAAAGAAAGTGGAGAAAGAAAATGAACAAACGCGAAATCAAACTGGTGCAGGACCTCATTGACGAAAATAAAACGTGGAAATTCATCGCTGACGAATATTCTCACGAGATTGACGCATTGAATTCCGAAGTCAGGACGTCGGGTGGAATCGTATCCGACCTGAAAAGGGGAATCATGGAAAACACATTTTCTGCTGAATGTGCCAAAGCCAGCAGCAGCCCGCTGATCTGCTTCCCTGAATGGGTGTGCTGTCTGCTCCCCATGGAAACCCTGAACAACTATATCGAAGAGCGGAAGAGTGAGTGAGATGTGTCGAAAAGTGATATGTGTCGAAACGGGCGTTGTATATAACTCAATCACCGAAGCGGCAAAGGCGCATAACGTTACGGTTCAGGCAATCTTTTATACCTTGAGAGGAGCCAAACCAACCGCTGCCGGGTGTAGATGGAAATACGCTGACGACAACGAGCGTACTGATTATGAGAAAACGGTGATGATCAAAGACGGTGTGATGCCCATGGATGATGAGTATTCAATCGTCCGTGAACAGTGGGTAAAAAATCCCATTTATACCTTATACAAGCACCGGATTCCAGTCAAACATTATGACTGTTTGAAAAGTGCGATGGCAGCCTACAGGTATCTGAAACGGCATTCCATCAAAACGGATGACACCGCGGTCAGACGACTGAAATCATACGCAAACGAATGGGAGTCACCCCGTGGTTGAATACGAAATCATGAAAATGCCTGACGGTCAGTACGGTGTCATCCAGCTTGCAGAATCCAGGGAACGCAAGACGGGGTTCCAGATTGGAGCGCTGGACATTATTGCAACCTATCCGACTGCAAAAATGGCCCGCAGGAAACGGGATGAACTGAATGCTGCAACACAGCACACAAGAACCCGTCCTGCAAGACTGTGGAAATGGAGAGACAACGCGTGAACGCCTGCAGACAGCTGAATGAAATGAAACTCAAATCACTTGTAGACCGAGACACGGCGAAAAGACCGGTCAAAGCCTCAATGGGAGCCTATTCTGTATGGCTATGCCCTTCCTGCAGGCGAATGGCAGCACAGACAGATTTCTGTCCTCACTGTGGACAAAGGATCAAATGGAAGAAGTAAGACGGTGGGTTCGAATCGGGCCGTACGAATACAGCAATGATGGGAAAGTGAGGATGGTAAAAATGATGAAGACAAAGGGGCAGCGGGTGCTTCTGGAGGCATGGGAGATTCTGGACAGGTTCAAACAGCGCTGTGATCAGATTCCCTATGAGTGGTGGTACCGAGAAACGACCGGATTCTATGACCGGCTGGAAGATGCAATGCGGTTCCTGGACGATTTCATGAATGGCTGCCCGGAACTGGAAGAAGTTGAAGAAATCATAAGGAGGATGAATGGATGACAAAGCTTGAAGCGCTCACAACGATCATTAAGCAGTCAAATCTTAATTGTGACGGGATTGATTGCGCTAACTGCCCGTTCAACATACTGGAGGGTAAACCTCATTCATGCTGTCTGATTCTTGATGATAGGTTGGACAAAGTGAAACCTATTGAAATGGCAATTGTGGATGCGATGAATGAAACCAAGGAAGAAGAGGGTATCCCGAAAAAAGGTGAGATGTGGAAACGGATTGGCGCTGACGATTGCACTGCTGTGACCGTTCTGGATGTTTATTCAGTTCTGGATAAGCAGCACGTGAAATATGCCGCTACCCATGTTGCTGTTACAGTTTCACTGGAGTCTTTCCTGAAAGAATACGAAAAAGTCAAAGAACCGGCAAAGCCTTCCCACACCACACCCGATCACTATCGCCTGAACCCCGAACCAATTGCAGTCATCAAAGCGTGGGACCTGGGGTTCTGCTTGGGGAACGTTCTGAAATACATCGCCAGAGCTGGACACAAAGCCGGAGAAAGCAGGGACAGCGACCTGCACAAGGCCATGGAGTATTTGAGGATGGAGCTGTGGTGGATGAATAAAGCATGACGAAAAGTGAAAAGAAATTGTTTCACTTGGTAGCTGATGTTATTACGTGGGCTAACGAAGCAAACATTCGGCTTGATCTCGGACCTACTGATGAAGATGTCAAATTTCTATACCATGAACTCAAACGTATCGTTAACGTCATTCATTCAGACAAAAAAAGCAAATCATGAATAGTGATGATGAACAGGACAATGCCGTATAGAAGACACCAGGAGCGAACGGAAGATGAAGTGCTGAAAAAGACTTTATGAAGAATTTATGGACGCGTACGAAACGGTATCACACGTCTATTTCAGCAAGACAGGCGATATTATGCGAAACGCTGCGATCATGGACACCCTGGACTGGGTGACTTCGGTAATGGAAACGGAAATGAGGAAAGTGAAATGACACTCAAAGAATTCTTTAAACAGAACGGCAACAAGCCTATCGAAATCCGGGAAGACGGCACGATCCGGATTCTGGAAGAAAAGGGGCCATGGAAGCCGGAGTACGGAGAAAGATACTACGCGATAAGTGATGATGGAAAGAGACGGGCGTATCAGTGGTCACACGAAAACGCTGACAAATTTAGACTGTGGATGGGAAACGTCTTCCAAACTGAAACTGAAGCAAAACGTGCGCTTAACCGCCTGCGTGCCAGAAAGAAATTTCTGGATGCTGGGGGACATGAGGGAATGGATGGTTTGGTGTTTGGAGATAGATACCACGCCTATCCTCAGCGATGTGACAAGACATTGATTGTTGCTAAAGAAGGCAGCGTTACAGCTTTCGACATCTGGTTTGAGACTGAAGCAGATTGCAATCGGGCAATTGACAGCCTGACAAAGGACGAAGTCGCAGCTCTGTGCTGGACGGGTGATGAGGAATGACTTGGATCCACGTAAATGGTCGTTTTATAAACGCCGACCATGTTACAAGTATTCGTCCAATTTACGGCTGGTCCTCTGCAATCATCTTCGAAATTGGTTACCGGGGAGACAAAATGCTCAAACAATTGCCAGATTGCGCACCAGTGGAAGAGGTCATCAATTCGATCCTTGACCAGCTCTGCGCGGGTAAAGATGTAGTTAACGTTGATTGCATCGTCGCACTGCATGAGGCTCTCGGGGAGGGCGAACAATGATCAAAGAAGTAAAACTCCCAGACAGTATCGTCCAGTCAATCAAAGAAGAAATGGAAGCACCAGCAAAGCTCAAGCCAATGACGGATGACAAGAGACAGATGAACATTGCTCTTAGTTCCTATGCCGAAAAATGGTGGACGCTGAAAACAATCCTGAACAACACCTACGTGAACGCAACACTGGAGGGAAAATCTGTGAAAGCTATTTCAGAGGTGCTGGATTTGATGGAAGAACTGGAGGGAATAACAAATGCGAATCGAAATTCATGAAATCCAGGGTTTCTGGCCTGCAATCTGGGGAATGCGAAACCCCATGCAGTCACATGACAGGATGGACAGTGAACCGCCGGAAGAAGCCGATTTTGCGATACACGAGGACGAAGACGGATTCGTAAATGGCGAATGGGAACCACCAACGTCATTCCGTTTCGGATCTGATGACCATTCCCTTGCCATGAAGCTGGCAAACGCCGGTACAGACCATGGTAAATTCCTGAGACAAATCGTTGTCTGGGTGGACATCACTGCAACACAGACATGGTGGTCAGAGTTTGATACATACCGGATGGGTGTTGAAAAAAATTCTGAGAGCAAGATGCACACACTCATGAACGAGGAAATCACACCCAGTATGTTCGATTTCTCTGCTCTGCCGAACAGCGTGTTTGGAAGTTACCTGGCAGGGGTTTGCGAGGGGTATAGAAAGATCGGAGAGTTTGAAGCGCTGCTGCAGGTGCTCCCAATGTCATTCCTGCAAAAGCGGACCTGCATGATTTCATATGCAGCACTCAGGAATATTTACCACGCTCGGAGGAACCACAAACTCAAGGAATGGCACACATTCTGCGACTGGATTGAAAGGTTGCCTTACTCAGAGCTGATAACAGGAAAGGAGAAAGCAAATGATTAAACGGACACTGTATCCGGAAACACCTCGGATACCTGAAAAGACAAACAACGGCGTTGTCACGGAAAAGATGGATGGTGAAAACCTGACCATCCTGAAATACAACGGAGAACTGCTGATTGCTCAGAGAAATAAAATCTTCAACAAGGACGAAGTGTTCAGCGATGGAAACATCGGATATAAAGGGCTCAAAGGATGGGCCAGAGAACACTGGGAATGGTTCGACATGTACCTGAACGACAACACAGCACTCTGCGGCGAATGGATGGTCGGAAGGGCAAAGAGTTATCCCCCGGAAGTTGTGGATAAGAAATTCTATATCTTTGCCACAGCAAAGGTCATGCCAGGACTGAACCTGTGGGACTTCGATTACTACCGGGAACATGTTGACAATGCGTTCGGAATCTCTGAGGAGTTCCTTGACCTTAACTGGCTGGGATTTGTTCCAACGGTAAAGCGGATATATAAATTCCCCAACAAAGATGAACTGGACGAAATCTATGAGCAGTATTGCAAGTATGTCGGGGGACGAAAGGTTGAAGGTTTTGTCATCAACACCAACAACATGATCTACAAATACGTCCGGATGAAGAATGGGGAAGTCGTTGAGTATTCACAGACAGGAAGGAAGAGCGGGTAAATGACAAAAGAAGAATTTACAGCTAAATGGAACAACATGCTGGAAGCACAGCGAAAACTGGACGAACGGATCATCCAGGGTAACGGTCTGACCTATGCTGACTTGTATAACAGTGGCCGCTATCAGCATGCCCTTCTTGACGAACTGGGAGAGTTGAACCACGAACTCAAGGCCAACTGGTGCTGGTGGAAGAAAACACAGGCACCGGTGAACAGAGAAAAGGTGCTGGAAGAATTCGTTGACTGTCTACATTTCGTTCTTTCGTGGCAACTTGCCTCTGCGATTATAACTAGAGACAGGTATCAGTCTTCGGAAGTCGCTTGGAAAGCGTATGAGAGCCACCGTTCTTGTTCACCGGTAGACGTAGCCGTTCACATTAAAGGAGAGCAGTTCATGAAAGAGGAATATAGAATTCCTCCTGTAGCCGAACTCATAGGCCTAATGAACCATTTGAATTTCACGATAGATGAAGTCTATCGAGCATATATCCAAAAGAATAAGAGGAATCATGAAAGGCAGGATGAAGGGTATTGAATGCTACATATCATCGTAGAATGAAGTGCATTGAAAGATTCTTGAAAACATTCGAGCCAGACATAAGAAAGGGAATTTAATGATACTGGATAAAGAAGAGTTCACATCAAAATGGAGCCACATGTTGGACGTTCAGGAGAATTTGGACAAGCAAATTCGTCAGGAATATGGGATCACGTATACAGATATGTATAACAGAAACTACTATTCCTACGCTCTGATGTATTTGCTGGGAGAGCTGAGTCATGAACTTAAAGCTTATTGGCCTTGGCATGAGAAGACGGTTGAACCAGTGGACATGATGAAAGTGAAAGACAAATTCATAGACTGTTTACAGATCATACTCAGCTGGCAAAACGCAACTTGGGAGAGGGTTGTAGAGACTAATTATGGTCTTTATCAGCCAGTTATCAAGGCGTGGAATGCATATAGAAGGGACGAATCAACCACAGTGCCAATGGCAGCTAGATATGTTAATGGAATTCCTAAATGGTGTGGATTTAGCTACGTTGAACCTCCAGTCGGAGCCATCATCCGCCTCATGAATGGTCTGGGATTCAACATTGAGGAAGTCTACAACGCCTACATGACCAAGAACAGGATCAATCATGAAAGGCAGGATAATGGATATTGATTGACTATGAAATCATCGGTACCGGCTCCAAAGGAAACGCTGTCCGCCTGGAAAACGTCATGATAGACTGCGGGGTCCCATTTAAGAAAATGCATGAGGCATTGTACAAATGCGACACCCTGTTAATCACCCACAGGCATAGCGACCACATCAAGGAGTCAACTCTTGCCGCCATTCGTAAGCGATTTCCGAGAATTAAAGTTTATGGAAATTCGGATGTTGCTCAAACAGTTCCCGTTGACAAGGTGATTGGTGAAAAACCCTTCAAACTCAAGAGGGGGAACATCACCATCACCCCTGTCATGGGGTGTCACGATGTTGACGTGACTTACTTCTTCATCGACTTTGACGGATTCAAGGTCCTGTACGCAACCGACACCTGCGAAATCACAAATCCCACCGGGGACAAACTGGACGCAGTGTTTCTGGAAGCGAACTATGACGAACGCATCCTGAACGAAGTCGGAAAGCAGTATATCCGCCGGGGATATGACCCGTTCGCAAATGCCTGCAGACACCTTTCACTCAAAGCGTGCAAGGAGTTCTACTTTGGCAACAGGCGGAACAAGGACGTGCCCCTGATTGAGCTGCATCAATCGTCACGCTTTAGATAGGAGGTTCCATGAACGAAATCACAAACCTTACTCCGGATGTCACCTACTCTGCAGGAGTCGTCAGGTTTGAGAACTTTGAGGAGTACAAACTGCAGGCTCAGGATATTGCCGACTTCGTGTCATCCATCGTTGTCACGGAAGAGACTGTCCAGGCATCCAAAAAGATGATCGCAGCAACACGGAAAATCGTGGATGGACTGAACCGCCGCCGGATTGACATGAAGAAGGATATCCTTGCTTCCTACACCGAGTTTGAGAAACAGGTCAAAGAACTGCAGGGAATCATTGACGATGCTGACAGGACCGTCCGCGAACAGGTGAACGAACTGGAAGAAAAACGCAGGGCAGAGAAAAAGGAAGAAATCAAAGCCATCTGGGATAAACGGCGTGTCATGTACAACATCCCCATCCCTGACCTGTTCAACCACTGGTTTGACGAACGGTACCTGAACAAAGGCGTCTCCATGAGCAAAATCGAATCCAATATGACTGACTTCCTGGAAGACGTTCAGAAAGACATGGTCCTGATTCAGTCTCTGGATCGTTCTCTGGACGTGTTCAGGGAGTACGTGAAATCCTGTGACCTGACTCTTGCTATGGCTGCTGTAAAGCAGCAGGACAGAGAGCAGGAGGCTGCTGAAAAGGCGCTGCACACGATTCGCGAAGGTGTCTCAGACCTTGTGGCAACGTTCATCGTCCATGGGGAAAAGGACATCAAGCTGGCAGAAATGCTGCTGAAAGAAAACCACATTGAATACACAAGAAAGTAGAGGGAAATGAAAATGGAAGAAATCATCAAAGGACTGGAATGCGTTGAAGTAACTTATACATCTGACAAAAACAAAGCCACACTGACGTTCTACGATGACGAACGTGGAGAGATTCGTGAAGTCAACTATAACAAGCAGAGTTATGACGCAACCGCGAAGAAGTACATTGATGATCCGGAGAAAGTCCTGAAAATCGACAAAATGATTGACGAAGAACTGGGGCTGACATTTGAAACCCTGAACAATGCTGTAGGAATGCGCACAGACGTCTACTGCTATGACAAATTCTGCAGTCTGCACCCGGTCGTACAGACGACTAAATTCACCGAGGACATGAAAGGTGAAATCTACCAGACTGAAATAAAGGAAATCGAGGAAGGCGACTTTGCCATTCGAATCAAGTACGAAATCGACGGCGAAACCTACGAGTCCAAAATGACCCACGGCAAGTACATGGAGAACATGGAAAAATGGCTAAAAGACCCGCAGAAGAAGGCAAAGGTCTATGAGCGGTTTGAAGAGAAATTCCTGGTCCCCGTCTCTGAGAAAGACACCCTGATTGGTCACCCCATCATGGTTGAAGTCAAGGCCGCATTCGGAACATCCCTGTACGGCGACATCAAAAAATTCCCGAGGAAGAAGTAAATGCAGGACCGGGAAATCCTGTTCTACGATATTGAGGTTTTCCGTTTTGACAGTCTGGTTGTCTTCAAGAATATTGACAACCAGGTTGTCAATTATTTTTGGTCACACGAACTCACAGAGGAGGGGAATGGATTTGAAAAGGTCCGGGAAGTCGTTGATGGAAAAATCCTGTGTGGATACAACAACCATCACTATGACGACAAGATCCTCACAAAAATGATGCAGGGCGTGCCTCAGAAGGGAATCAAGGCTGCCAATGACAAAATTATCAACGGTTCAGATGACGGAATCAAAGTTGACCTGCAAGGTGCTGTTCAATCAATAGACTGTATGCAGCAAATCGACCTGTCCATGCCGGGCTTGAAACTCATTGAAGGCAACATGGGCAAGTCCATCATCGAATCAGACGTGTCCTTTGACCTGGACCGCCCGCTGACAGCAGAAGAAAAGGAAGAAGTCCTGAAATACTGCTGCTATGACGTTGAAAACACTATTGAGGTGTACAAGCTTCGGAAGCACTCCTACTTTGACACCAAAGAAGAGTTGGTCAAAATGCTGGGCAATGACAAAGCCATGAAGTGGAACACCACAACCATTTCCGCAAACCTCCTGCTGGAAAAACCCCTCGTCAAATGGGCCGGGCTCAGGATCCCAAAGGATAAATGGCGAAACGTTGAAGGGCTGCCTGATGAAGTCTGGACCATGTGGGAACTGGCAAACGACTTCAAAAAAGGTCCCGAAGCGCTCAAGGGCAAGAACTGCAAACTGAGGATGTATGACATGGATTTTGTCTTCGGTTTCGGAGGGATCCATGGCGCTGCGGTTGGAGAGAAAGAGTTCAAGAACGTCATGCTGCTGGACGTTGGCTCCATGTATCCGTCAATCGCAATCATCCTGAACGTCCTGGGCGACGCAACGGACAAATATGACGGCATCCGAAAGGAACGTCTGGAAATCAAACACAAGGATAAACTCCGTTCCGACGCCTTGAAGCTGATTCTGAACTCCGTCTATGGAAACCTCAAGAACCAATATTCCATCCTGTACAACCCCGCGGCGTCATCGACCGTCTGTGTATTCGGCCAGATGGCTCTGTTTGACTTATGTCGGGAACTGTACAACGCCGGATACAAGCTGGTCAACGCCAATACCGATGGAATCGCATTCATCGACCCGTGTCCCGACAATCCAATCCGATATGACCGTTCATATGATGTCATATGGCACGAATGGGAAGAGAAATGGGGACTGTATCTTGAACTGGATACCTTTGCCAAATGGTACCAGAAGGATGTCAACAACTATGTCGCTGTATACCCGGACGGCAAGATCAAGGTCAAGGGTCAGGATGTGAACAAATATCACTTCAATCCGGAGAAAGGGCAGCACAAACTGTTCTCCAATAACAATTTGCGTATCGTGCACATTGCTCTCGTGGAGGCAATCGTCTATGGCAAAAACCCTGTGGACGTACTGAGTGAACATATGCAGGAACCTGAACTGTTCCAGTATGTCCTGAGAGCCGGAAGGACCTATCAGGGAGTGTTTGACAAACACGACAACGAAATGCAGCGAATCAATCGTGTGTTCGCCTGCAGGAGCCCTGAAATAAGCACAAAACTGTACAAGAAGCGGGCAGACGGCGGATTGGTCAATTTCCCGGACGCTCCTGAAAACATGTATGTATACAACGGAGACTTGAAGGATTTCAAGGACTTTGGCAAAATCGCTGACTTCAACCACTATCTGCGCATCATCCGCAAAAAGCTGGATTCATGGAGGGTGGTTGTGCTGTAGAAAGAGAGTTTGAAAATGGGAATTTCAGAGGCAAGACATGCCATTCATTGAGTTTCAGCCCGGAGAGAAATATGCGAAACCCGGTGCTGACAAATCAGACTTCACAGAGTCATTCCAGGACTGCGGGTATCTGCTGACAAATGATGAAATAGTCATTGACATTGACCATCTTCCGAAAGAGTCAATCAGAGAACTCTGCAAGACCTTTGACATAAAAACACAAATCGTCTGGACGAACCGGGGAGCGCACTTGTACTTCAAGAAGCCCCCGCGTCACAGGCGCACAGACGGCGTGTGTCGCCTTGGATTTGAAATAGAGGAGTTAACCTGTACCAACCGTCCAAACGGCGTGACGGTCAAAAGAGACGGTGTTCTGAGGGAAATAGAGAACGCTGGAGCCCGGGAAGCTCTCCCCGATATATTCACCGTATCCAAACGCTTTGAAGACCTCACGGGGCTCTCTGAGGGCGATGGACGCAACAGGAAGCTGTACACCCACAAGATGAAACTGAACAACTGTGAAGACTGGTTTAGAATCATCCGGTTCATCAATGAACACGTGTTTGACGAACCCCTGCCGCAAAAGGAATTCGACAGTCTGTCCCGTGCTGAACAGTCCGAAGGTGACCAGAAAACCACAAACGAAGCAGATGTGGCAGAACAGGTCATCCGTGAATTCAAGTGTGCAAAATGGGCGTCACAAGTCTGGTTCTGGAGCGAAAAGGCGGGGAAGTTCATTTCCGATGATGAGGAACTCGCTGCAATCATTGCCAAACGGATTGCAGTCAAGGATCCGAACAAAGTGGAAAAGGCCATGAAGTGGTTGCGAATCAACGCAAAGAAGTACCCCGCGGATTATATCTTCAAGATTCGCCTGCGCAACGGATTCCTGGCTGACGGCAAATTCACGCCAATCGTTGTTGATGACTTCACGCCCCACTGCATCGACATCGACTACAACCCGGACGCAGAACCGGTGCCGGCGATTGACGAATACCTTGATCAGATCGTCAACGAACCGAAGTACACACAGCAGGACATGCAGGACTATCGCAACAGACTGATAGAAATCATGGCCTATGGCCTTATCGTCAACCCTGAACGTGTCCGGGTGCTGTCAAAGTTTCACATCCTGCGTGGTGAGGGGTCCAACGGCAAGGGAACTTTCCTTGAGATCATGAAGACCATTTATCAGCCGGAAAACTGTTCCACGCTTTCCATTGAGGATTTGGCAGACGCAACACGTATCAATTCACTGACAGGCAAACTTGTGAACCTGGGGGACGATGTGGAAGACAAGCCCATCGGCAAGACTCAATTCAAGCACATCAAGAACATCACGTCTGCTGACACTGTGACCATCAGGAGACTGTACAAAGAGGCGGAGTCTGTGGTGCTGCAGGCAAAACTGATATACACATCAAACTCTGACCTGAGGACTTTTGACAAAGGTCATGCCCTTGAACGCCGAATGTGCTGGGTACCCATGTTCAACACCGTGCGCAAGCCGGATCCAAACTTCATCACCAAAATGACCACCCCGGAAGCACTGGAATACTGGATGAAGCTGATGGTGGAGGCTTATGTGCGACTGTACAAGCACGGGTGGACTGAAAGCAAAATTTGTGCAGACTATAACGGCGAATATCACCGCCACAATGACATTTCGAAGATGTTCATCGAAGAGCTTGAGAAGGATGATTTCCGCTATAAGACCCGGCAGGAGGTGCTGGACATGTTCGACAAATGGAACACTGACGACGACAGGAAGCTCAACATGAGAGCCTTCAAGCAGAACATCTGGCTGCTCTACAGAATGGGTTTCGGGGTCAATACACGCCAGGGGAAGTCCGCAAAGGTCCTCATGGAGCAGTGTGAGACAAAACAAAATCTGAAACCGACGTTCAAATAAGGGCAAGAAGTGGTAAAGGTGAGGGCAAGACGTAAAAAATCGTAAACCTCGCAAACCCCCATGAACAGGGGACTTGAGGCCCCTCGGGAGCCCATAATTACCTATTACTTCTTTCTTCTAAAAAATATATATATATAACCAAACACAACGTTACGTTACGTTCACCTATATAGAGAGTTCGGCGCTCGATTCCTGCGTAAAATAAAAATCCCTCTGTTAGATGTGGCTAACCCCTTGTTCTGGGGTTTTGGCCCATCTTGCCGGAGGGTGTGGGGTGATGAAGAGCGCTGCATCTCTGCAGCGCCAAAGAATACCATCTTGCCGGAGGGTGTGGGGTGATGACTCTGGGGTGTGGAACATTGGACCCTGGGATATGGAATGAGACGTTGTGGATGGACACAGAAAGGGAGCATATGAACAAATCAATCCTTACCCACGAACACTGCCTGATCGATGCTGACAAAGTTGTCTGCATGCGCATCACCCGTGACTGCGATGGTGTTGTCTTAAGTCTTGCCCGTGACTATTGTGTTCTGGCAGACCTGGCAGAGTATGACAAATCTGTCACGACAAAACTTTTTGACGAACTGCTGGATTTCATGACTGATCCTGAAATCTATTATTTTTCCATCCCCCGGTTCCTTGAGGACTATTCCCGGTTAATGGGGTGTGGTGCATGACCCGCAACCAGTTTAAGGACCGTCTGAGAACTTTTGGATGGGAATGTTTTGAGAAGGATAGATTGGAGAATGAGCTATTGGCTCGCTACAGGGACGCACAGCCCCGTCACAAGACGAAACCGATTGAAGACGAACTGACATACATCCGAACACGAATCGCTCTCACAAAGGAAATTTTGGGCCTTATGGAGCCTGATGATAGGGACATGGTCATTGCTGTCTGCACAGGAAAGTTTTCCGGAAAGGAAGTCGGAGTGATGCGAGGCTATTCCCTATCGGGGGTGTACACGAGAATCAACAGGGTGATTGACGCCGCGCTGAAGAAGTTTTCTGGAAAATAAGCTTTGACCAAAAAGTTTTCCGGAAGATAAGTTTTGCCTGGAAAGTTTTCCTTGACCTGAGTAAAGTCCGCAATCGTTGCGGACTTTTCCTTTGTACAATTGAGTCAGGTGGTGTATCTCTAGTATCTTCAAAATCGTCATTATCCAAAATAAACACCATCCGAACTCCATCTTTTCCGGGACGGTTCCCTTTTCTTCTGTCCCGGATAGTTTTTGTGGGTGACTGGAAATTCCGGTGGAAGTTTTCTGGATAAAAGTTTCACCGTGAAAGTTTTCCCCGGACAAAAGTTTTTCCCCATGAAACTTTTCGCCCAGGAACTTTTTCTGCGATAGAAGTTTTTGGTGCAGAAGTTTTGCCGATAAGTTTTCCCAGGAAGTTTTGCCTAAGAACTTTTCCCTCCAAAAGTTTTCATGAAATAAAGTTTTCCCCACAAGAATTTTCCTCACAGAAGTTTTCCCCACAAGAACTTTTCCCTGATAAGTTTTCCCCTATGAAAAGTTTTCTCACAGAAACTTTTCGTCTCAATAAGTTTTGACCAAAAAGTTTTTCCAGAAAGTTTTAAGAAGTTTTCCCATGGCGGAAGAAGTTTTCCCCGGACAAAAGTTTTCCCTTGATAAGTTTTCTGGACAAAAGTTTTCCCCGCGGAAAGTTTTCCGGAAGAAAGTTTTTCCCGCGGAAAGTTTTCCGGAAGAAAGTTTTCTCTGAATAAGTTTCCCTCAAGAACTTTTCCGCCATGGAAGTTTTGCCGAAACAAGGAGTTTGATGAAGAAGTTTTTCCAGAGATCAAAAGAAGTTTTCCTGAACTTCATGCATAACGTTGCCGTTGGCTTTCTGCGGGTGTGCATTGCTGTGTATGCTCTGGCCATTTTGGCACCCTTATTTTTGCTTGGCGTATGGCTGAGCGTTCAAATGTTTCACATGGTGGTGGCTGCCCTATGAATCCAAAAATCGTCAAAAAACTTTTGTCCTGCTACCCCGAACTGAAATCAGAGCTTTCCAGCACCCGGCGGGAGTTGCGGGATGTTGAACACAAAAAGTCCGATTTGGCCCATCCAAAAGCCGTGTCATGGGACGGGGCTCATAGTCAGAACCCCGTCGCCCAGGCCGACATTTTGACCGGCCTGATCAGCGATGAAATGGACGCCGCCCAGCGTGCGGCTGCCCTTGAAAAGCTGTTGGATACCCTGTGTACCTTGCGGGATCGGATGGAGGAGCCCGGGCGCACGCTGGTCACGGAGAAATACTTCCAGGGCCGGACATGGGAGAGCCTGCAGGTGCGCCATGGGATGAGCAAGGCGGGGATGGACTACATCATTGAGCGCGAAATATCCGGATTGGTATGACGCAAAAAAAAAGACTGGTTTGTGCCAGTCTTTTTATTTTCCCTCCAAAAATTTCTTTTCTCTCCTGGCCTCCAGTGCCAGCAGCCTGTATATCGCGTGAGTCGTGATCAGTATCAGACTCCAGACAACCCAGCGCGGAGCCGTGTCTGCGCTGGATGCCAGGATGATTAGCAAGAGTACCACGTCTATCATGCTGCGCACCTCATGGGGCAGATGACCAGCAGGTCACCGCTCTCTGTCGTCCCTCGCAGCGGCTTCAGTGCGCTCCCGCTGCCTGTTTGCCTGTACAGCGTGACGCTCCTGCTGCCCGTCCACCTCAGGGCTTTCTGGAGCCGGAGCGCGTCAATCGTCACCTCCTCATCCAGCTTGTAGGGTACGACCTCCGTTTTAACACCGCGTGCCTTATCTGCGGCTTTGCGCTCTGCGATCGCAATTTTAAGATCGTCCGCATAGGCTGTCAGCGGTTTGCTGTCCAGCTGCGACTCTGCGGGGATGGTACGCTCAATCGGAGGATACGTGACATCCGCCGGGCAGTCTTCCAGGCGCGCAACCTGGAAACCGATGAGCATATATCCGTCGGTGACCATCTGGAGCGTCTGCCCGTCGTACTCAATTGTGTGGCCATACTGGAGCGCCGACTTCGTGTCAGCTTTCATGTGTCTTTTCCAGGATGCGGGAAAAGCTCTCACAAGGGCTGCAACGCTTCTGCTAGGGGCTTTTTTTGAGCGCTCACGGCCTTCAAACTCAGTGATCAGGTCCTGGAGCATTTCCGCGGTTTTCAAGTCCGCGCAAGCTCTAATCTGCAGCAACTTTTCATAGACGTTTGTGTCTGTCATATCTATACCTCCGGACGTTTCCGTCCCTTCCATGTCTGGACTACTCCAGGCACAGAAGGCACGAGGGGAACTACTTCCCCTTATGCGATTCTGATACCCTCGCGGAGGGTGTTCAACCTGCTCTCCGCTTCCGCTGCGCTCATGCCGTTCTGGAGCATGGTGGTGAACACCCGCGTGCTCCTTGCTTCCGCTTCCGCTCTGCAGGCCGCTGCCTCCAGTTCTTCCGCGGCTTGCTTTTCCAGCAGACGGGTGTGCGCTTCGTCCGTGTGGCTTGCGTAAACCATTTGACCGCTCCATCGGATCACCTCGCCGCATGGCCACTGCTCTACCTTGCAGCGCTTTGTCACGCCGTACTGTGTCACTGTGGCCGTTTTGGCCGTCCGCTTTGTCACCAGGATGCGTGCACCTGTGCCGGTGTAATACTGATGGTTTGCTTCAAATGCTTTCATGTCTATACCTCCAGGGGTTGGCTCCCCATGACGCCCAGCGTGTGGGCGTTTCGACCGGTTGCCGTCCGGCTCTCATCAGATGGGGTTACTCCACTGTGTCTATAAGGCTTTCCAGCCGGTTATAGGCCTCCTGCCAGTCCTCCGCCTCCTGCCAGTCAACGCCCAGGATGTCGCAGAGCGTAGCCAACAGGTCCTTAACCTCAAGGCCCGGCGTACCTGCGGATACCGGCTGATCCCATGCATCCGCCTCCCTGAGTGCTGTCAGCATGTCCCAGCCGGTCATAGTTTCGCTTGTGCTGATCAGCTCACCGGCGTCTTCCCTGCAGATCCACCAGTCGGACAGCATGCGGGTTGTGATTTCGTTCAGTGTCGTTGCTATCATGTCTATACCTCCTGTAATCGATCGATTACGTATTCACGGCTTCATCATAGTCGGTAGCTTATAGTGTGTCAAGCGCTTGCTTACGAAAATTTCAAAAATCGTCACCATGTGCTATACTCTGCCATGTGCTATACTCTGCTTAGGAGGAGGACGCACAAGGATGACACCATCGGACGCACTCAAGACCACCATGGAGCGTGCGGGACTCAGTGCCACAGATATGGCGCGCGCTCTGGGTGTGAGCAGACCCGCGGTTGTCCAGGCCATGGGCAAGGCTCACCCATACGCGGACAGCCTGGCCCGATACCTGGAGGCCACTGGGTATATAATGTGGGCGGTGCCGGAGTCTCTGCACCTGGACGCCATCACGGACGACGCGATCAGGATAGATGCCGCTGCCGGCCCGACTAAGTGAGACACACAAAAAAAGAGCAGACCATCAGCCTGCTCTTTTTTTTTTTGTGTGCCCGGCATGGCATACATCCAGGTGGTGAAAGTCCACTATGGGAGCGTATCATCGCACCCGCTAACCATTAGCTCAAGGCAAGGGGCTCACTGGTAACAGGCGTTCTGAAAGAAGCCGGCAGCAAAGTTCCGGGAATCAGGGCCAAGACCTGAAAAGCTCCGATAAAGAAGGCCATAGAGTAGCTTAGCTGCTTAAAGTTCCGCACGGTAGGCTTTCGGCCCCGGTTCCGATTCTCAATCATAATAAAGAGAATACCATAGACAATCAGCGTAACAGCTACGGTCTGATAATTATAAAACATGGAGTCAATCTTATCGTCAAAGGGGATTCCGATAATGGCAGCCGGAAGAATGGCGGCCAGCACCTTAAACCACAGAGACCAGGTTTCTTTTTTGATCCACCCGTTCTTAGGAGTGGTAAAGGGCCAGAGCTTTCCGAAGTAGAGTACAACTACGGCCAGAATTGCCCCAAGCTGTATAACTACCCGAAACATTTCCGTAAACTCTTCGCTTACGTTCAGATGTACCAGCTCTTCGATCAGAATCATATGTCCGGTGCTGCTGATAGGAAGCCATTCGGTAATACCCTCCACAACTCCCAGAAGAAGCACTTTCAGCCATTCAAAAATATCCATTTTCAACCTCCTGCTAAAATTTCGTAATATCTCACAGGGTACATTTACATGAAAACAATTTCAGGTCACAAACCCATGTGACAGTAAATCAATTTGTACATCTTAGAAGATATTACCGTTTTTTAATTATCCGTACCAGTATACCCCACACCCGGGCATAAAGTCAACGAACAAACCCGAAACAAACGGCCGCCTGTGTTCCTTTCCCGGCAAAATCCCATACCTGAGAAAAGGACCCGCCGCCTGTTCTGTAAAATAAAACGAAAATTTATGCATGAAATCTTCAATTTTATTCATTTTTTCTCTTGTTTTTTTTAAAATTAATGCTAAAATGTTGGATAGGCTGTAATAAGTATGGTATATTTACGGCCAAGCTGTGGAGGCGGAAGCTTCCATAATAACTTATTATTAAGTTTGGGAGGAAAGAACATGAAAAAATTAATCGCATTATTATTGGCAGGCGC
>OFHA01000280.1_pt1 | contig 46236 bp, 36 predicted proteins | sample 1521891 | NCBI WGS metagenome assembly OFHA01 (sample SAMEA3504089, study PRJEB24116) | mouse gut metagenome | biome: mouse gut; feature: mouse-associated habitat; material: faeces | place: Denmark | collected 2011
CCACAAATCCATGTGAAAGGGTTATTCTTTTTATTAAAAACTTTCAACTCTCAAGAAATATATTAAATCTAACAGAATTAGATAGCATACACTGGATTGCAGAATTGATATATAATAGAAAATTAAATGTCCAGGAGAAAGAAGTAGTACAGGATAATATAAAGACCCTTCTTGATAAATATAAGTTAGACACAGGAAAATTTGATATCATCATAGGATACAGGGCTAATGACAGTTATTTTGCATATGCAGAAGCATTTGTATCCGGAACGATTTACAAAGATACGTTGGAAAAGGCATTGAGGACAGGGGAATTGGGAATACAGGTCTTTATAAAAAGTGAAAAAGCATTTCATAGTTTAAAGAGAATTTTAGTGGAAGAAGTGCCAGAGAAATACAGGGGCTACTTTGTAAAAAGAGATAAAAATGCACGTGACACCTACAGGTCATTAAGTTCAAATCAGGGCAGCAGGGCAGGAAAACAGACAATCTATGATTTTTTATAGGAGTTGGCATGAGAAAGGTATTGGAAGGCTTAGAAGATTTAACCTGTTATGACGAATTTTGGTTAAATAAAGACATGGAAAACATGGGATATTTCTTTGAATATTGTGGTAAATACTGCCAGGAGATACTGGCAGATAATTCATTTGATTTAGATAAAGAAAAGTTTATTGAAGCATTTATGAAATCTGATTGCAGGGCACTTATGGAAGTAGGGCACCCAACACTGCTATCACAGGCAGCATATGATACAGTGAAGGATTTTATACAGGTAGACAATAAAAATAATATAGAAACATTCAGGTCGAAAGGGGAACAGCCTGAATACAAACATATGCAATTATATTGGGTGGGCTGGATGTATGCATATATTCATTTTATGAGTAAAGAAAACAGTAAAACAATCATTGAGAAGATGCCTTTAAAAGAAATGCTGATTGATTATAAGATAGGCCATGAAATGGGCAAGGAAACATATTATAAAAAGATAGGATACCTTTTTGGTAAATAAAGTTTATAAACAGGTAAAAAATATAAACCAGTTATTCAAAATCAGGAGCAACGGCAAAAATTTCATGAGTTCATAATTGAGTTTGGCGATGATTTATGATATTATAAAGGTGGTAAATGGGGTAAAACATTGGAAGAGGGGTATGTAGTGTATGAAATTTAAAAGTGGCGTTGGCTATTGCTTCACATAGCAGCGTGAGGGGCGTGCCGATTATGGCTGATATCAGAGCATTTCTTGGAAAATTTAAAATAACGCGGAGCCTGAAGGTTCGCTTATTTGTCATTATGTTCCTGCTGGGCATAGCGCCCAGCATCTTTATCAGGGCGGGGATATTGGAAAATTATGAAAGCCGGGCCGTGGAGGTGCGCACCTCCGATGTGCAGACACAGCTCCGGATCATTGCCAATCATCTGATCACCTATAATTATCTCCAGGACACATCATCGGAAGTGATCGGGGCGGAGTTAGAGCAGCTCTCCAACCTGTATAACGGACGAGTCCTTATTATCAACGGAAATCTAAAGATCATCAAAGACACCTACGGCATCAGTGAGGGAAAGACCATCATTTCGGAAGAAGTTATCCGGTGCATGAAAGGGACAAACACTGTTAATTATGATGCGGTCAACGGCTTTATTGAGCTTACCATCCCAATTGTGGAAACGGTATCCGCCCAGACTGCCACCCAGGAGCTGCCGGAGGGAACTGAGCTGGTAAGGGGCGTCATGCTAACCAGTGTTTCCACAGATACCATTGTGGCTACCATTGACATTCTCAACAGGAAAGCGCTGATTGTGGAGATCATTATGGTGGTGGTGATTTTCGCCCTTGCCCTGGTGCTGGTGCAGATCCTGATCCGTCCTTTTGAGCGGGTGACCAAAGCTATCAGCGAAGTGAAAGAGGGCTATACCAACGAACCTATATCGGTGCCTGACTATCTGGAAACAGAGCATATTGTGGACGCCTTTAACAGCCTGTTAGAGCGCATGAAAGCCCTGGACGATTCCAGGAAGGAGTTTGTGGCCAATGTGTCCCACGAATTAAAGACGCCCATCACTTCCGTGAAGGTATTGGCAGATTCCCTGCTTGCCCAGCAGGATGCACCGGCAGAGCTTTACCGTGAATTTATGAAAGACATTGCGGAAGAAATCGAGCGGGAGGACAAGATCATCAACGACCTCCTGGCCCTGGTAAAGCTGGAGAAGACAGCGGCGCAGCTAAATATCAGCGTTATCAATATCAATGAGCTTACGGAGATTATCCTAAAAAGGCTCCGTCCCATTGCAAGGAAAAAAAATATTGAGGTAACGCTGATTAGCAAGCGGGAAGTGACGGCGGAAGTGGACGAGGTGAAAATGTCCCTGATCCTCACTAACCTGGTGGAAAATGCCATTAAATACAACCAGGAGCAGGGAAAAGTGGAGGTTACCCTGGATGCGGACCATCAGTTTTTTACGGTACAGGTGGCGGATACGGGAATCGGCATCCCGGAGGATGCCATCAACCACATTTACGAGCGTTTTTACCGGGCGGACAAATCCCATTCCAAAGAAATCGGCGGCACCGGGCTGGGGCTTGCCATTACGAGAAGCGCGCTTGTCCTGCATAGGGGCTCTGTTAAGGTGGACAGCAAGGTGGGGGAAGGCTCTGTGTTTACGGTAAAGATTCCCCTTACCAGGGTTTTAGTATAAAAGGAGCGGTATTTTGATAAAAAAGGGAAAATATTTTCTCCTGCTTTTCCTGGTGGCAGCGGCTCTTTGTGCCTGCAGCCTGGGGGAGCGGGAAAAGCCGGGAAAGACTTATAAGATTTATTGTGTGAATAATAATGAAACGGGGATATCCTCTTATGAATACACAACCCAGGCTGCCCAAAAGGAATTATTGGCGGCAGAATTCTTAGGGCAGCTTGGGGCAGCCTCCGAAAAGCTGGAATACAAAGCGCCCCTGTCCGGCTCCTTCCAGCTTTTGGATTATACTGTGGGGGAAGACCAGCTGACCCTGAGCTTTGACGAAAACTATAAACTGCAGCCAGTGACCACAGAGGTCCTTGTGCGTGCAGCCATTGTAAGGACCCTTACCCAGATAGAGGGGATACAGTATGTATCCTTCCAAATCCGGGATGAGCCCCTCACCGATGCTTCCGGTGCAGTGATCGGCTATATGGGAGGGGACATGTTTATTGATAATGCAGGGAATGAGATCAATACCTATGAGAAAGTAAAGCTGACCCTTTATCTTGCCAATGAAAAGGGAGACGCCCTGAAAAAAATCAACCGTTCGGTGGTTTACAGCAGCAATATTTCCATGGAGCGCCTGGTGGTAGAACAGCTCATTGCAGGGCCGGGTGAAAATGAAAAGGTTTTTCCCACCATTAATCCCGATACGAAGATCGTCACTGTAAACGTAAAGGATGGTATATGTTATGTAAACCTGGATGGTACTTTTCTCACCCAGATTTATAACGTAACCTCTGATGTCACTATTTATTCTATTGCCAATTCCCTGGCGGAGCTGCCCAATGTGAATAAGGTGCAGATATCCATTAACGGGGATTCCAATATGAACTATAAGGAAAATATCAGCCTGTCAACAGTGTTTGAGAGAAACCTGGAGCTGGTGGAGCAATAGGGAATGGGGCAGGGAGCCTGTGCCGGCGCGGTATGCACAGGCTTTTGGGAACATATGCCGCGCAGAAATGAGGCGCTTATGGTTAAACGCCCGCTGGGGCTGGGCTGTTTCGGGGCGGCAGTGGTTTTGTTCCTGCTGACCCTCCTGCATCCTGCCCCTTATACAGATTACGGGGCTTTCCAGAGGGAAAGGGTAACCGTAACGGGCATTGTGTACAAGAAGGAGACTGCCACGCAGCAAGGGGAGAAGGTGTTGGCGCTGTATTTAAAGAGCGCCAAGGGAACCCGGGCACCGGCTGCGGGGGAGGATACCGGGCCTGCTTTCCAGCGGGTACTGTGTTATTTAAAAGCCGGGCAAGAGGAGCCTGAAATGGGCGCGGCGGTACGGCTCCAGGGAACCTTATCAGTGTTTGAAAGGGGATCAAATCCAGGCCAGTTCGATGCCTGGTCTTATTATCAGATATCTAAAATTTCTTACCGCCTGAATCAGGCGATGATCTTAGCAAAAACCAGAAGCTATAACCGATTAGGGGAAATGTGCTATCAGCTTAAGGGATTCCTGGCAGGAAAGCTGGAGGGATGCCTTTCCCCGGATGCCTGCGGGGTGATGCAGGCAATGCTGCTTGGGGAGAAGGGCAACATAGGGCAGGAGCTGAAGGCCCTTTACCAGCAAAACGGGATCGCCCATATACTTGCTATTTCAGGGCTGCATGTTTCCCTCCTTGGCATGGGCCTTTACAGGCTGCTGCGGAAGTGCGGCGCACCCATGAAAGGGGCCGCGGCGGTTTCATCCCTGTTCCTGTTTTTATATGTGATGACAGTGGGCCTTTCCGTTTCTTCTGTGAGGGCTGCCGTGATGTTTGCCTTCCATATGGCTGCGGTTCTCTTAGAGCGTACTTATGATATGCTCACAGCGGCGGCAGTTGCGGCGGTACTGATCCTGGCAGGGCAGCCTCTCTATTTATACCACAGCGGTTTTTTGTTTTCTTTTGGCTGTGTGTTTGGCATTGGCCTGGTGCTGCCAGGGCTTTTGGAAGGGAAATACATGAATATCCCGCCCATAAAAGCAGTGATGGGGGGACTTGGCATGGCGGCAATCACCCTGCCGGTATATCTTTGGTTCTATTATCAGTTTCCGGTTTATTCTGTTTTTTTAAACCTTCTGGTGATCCCCCTTATGGCTGTCCTCATGGGGGCAGGGCTGCTTTTGCTCCTTACCCAGCTTCTGTGTCCGGGGGCAGGGGAGGTGCCTGCATTTTTGGTCCAGGGGATTCTGGAGATTTACCGGGGAGCCTGCCAGGCCTGCCAGGGGCTTCCCGGGAATTTACTCACGCCCGGGCAGCCTGCCCCCTGGCAGATTATGGTTTATCTTCTGTTGGCGGCTGCCATGGTTATGCTGGGGAAAAGGATCAGGCCGCTGGCCCGCTGGGGGATTATGGCGCTGGCTGTGCTGGTGTTGGTGCTCTCTCCCAGGAGAGGGCTGACGGTGGCATTTCTGGACGTAGGGCAGGGAGATTGCATTTACATTGAAAACGGCAATGGGGGCCGTTACCTGGTGGATGGGGGAAGCTCTTCTGTTTCCCGTGTGGGAAAGTACCGGGTGATACCCTTCCTGAAATCCCAGGGGGCGTCCCGGCTGGAAGGGATAATCGTAACCCATCCCGACGAGGATCATTGTAACGGCATCCGGGAGGTGCTGGAAACCGGGCGCCAGGAGGGGATTTCGGTGTCAAATCTGGTGCTGCCGGATGTGAAGGAGGGGCTGAAAAACCAGGCTTACCGGGAATTGGAGGAGACGGCCCGCCGGGGCGGCGTCCCGGTTTCCTATATCAGCAGAGGGCAGAAAATAGAAAACGGGGGGCTTACCATTACCTGCTTAAGCCCTGTAAGGGGAGAGGACTACCAGGGAACCAACGAGTATTCTGTGGTGCTGGGGCTTTCCTATGGGGCTTTCCGCGCCATGCTCACAGGAGACTTAGAAGGCCCAGGGGAGCAGGAACTGGTGCAGTTCCTGGAAGAGGAAGGGCTGGGAGGGCTCACAGTTTTAAAGGCAGCCCACCACGGATCAAAAGCCTCCACGCCGGATGAACTTCTGGACAGCCAGCGTCCTGCCTATACGGTCATATCCTGCGGAAAAAACAACTCCTACGGGCATCCCCATAAAGAACTTACAGGCAGGCTGGAAGCCCATGGCACAAAGATTCTCATTACTTATGAAACCGGGGCTGTGCGCTTTTGCACAGACGGCAGGAGGGTATCGGTCTTCCAGTTCCTGGATCCCGGGGGCGGTAAAGAAAGGCGGTAGAAAACCCGGCGGCTTAATGCTATAATGAAAAGCAGATTGGGAGGAAAATCATGCAGCGTTTAAATGAGGACATTAAAACCGGACAGTTTCATCAGATGTACCTGCTCTACGGGGAGGAAGCCTATCTGCGCAGGCAGTACCGGGACCGGCTGAAAGAGGCAATGGTTGGCAGCGATACGATGAACTATCATTATTACGAAGGGAAAGACATCCCCCTGGGGGCGGTGATCGACCAGGCGGAGACCCTTCCCTTTTTTGCGGACAGGCGCCTGGTGGTGCTGGAAAACAGCGGCCTGTTCAAAAGCGGCGGGGAGGCCTTAGCAGAGTATCTCTCAGCCCCCGCCCAGGATACTTATTTTCTGTTTGTGGAGGCAGAGGTGGACAAAAGAAGCCGCCTGTATAAGACCCTCCAGGCAAAGGGATGTGCGGTAAAGTTTGATATTCAGGACGAGGATACCTTAAAGCGCTGGATATTGGGCATGGTAAAGAAAGAAAACAAAAAAATATCCCAGCCAGCCCTGAATTTCCTCCTGGAAAAGACAGGCACGGATATGGAAAATATCCGCAAGGAAATGGAAAAGCTGTTCTGTTACTGCCTGGACAGGGAGGCCCTTAGGGAAGAGGACATAGATGAGATTTGTACCAAGCGGATTGGGAACCACATTTTTGACATGGTCAGCGCTATCGCTGAAAAAAAGCAGCGGCAGGCGCTGGAGCTGTACTATGAGCTTTTGGCCCAAAAGGAGCCGCCTATGCGGATATTATTTCTCATCGCCCGGCAGTTTAACCTGCTGTTACAGGTAAAGGAGCTTCGGGGAAAGAGCCTTCCCAACAAGGCCATCGGGGAAAAGGTGGGGCTGCCGGGATTTATTGCCGGAAAATATGTGGCCCAGGCCTCGCGCTTCCGGGCAGAGGAAATCAGGGATGCCCTGGAAGCCTGTGTAACCGCGGAGGAAGATATCAAGACAGGCAGGCTCAACGACCATATAAGCGTGGAGATGCTGATTGTCAAATACAGCGGCGGGGCTTAAAGCCCGGGGCAGGTTCCATATGGTGTGGCCCCAAAGCGGCATGGAGGGTAAAATGGAGAAAAGTAATATGACCACCCTGTGTTATATAGAGAGGGATCACCAGTATCTCATGCTCCACAGGGTTTCAAAAAAGAAGGATGTAAATAAGGATAAATGGATTGGGATTGGAGGGCATTTTGAGGCGGATGAAAGCCCGGAGGAATGTCTGCTTCGGGAGGCAAAGGAGGAGACGGGGCTTATCCTTACTTCCTACCGCTTCCGGGGGATTGTTACCTTCTGCTATACCGGCTGTCCTGTGGAATATATGTGCCTTTATACGGCGGACGGGTTTGAAGGTACCTTGCAGGAATGTGACGAGGGCAGGCTGGAATGGGTGGATAAGGATAAAGTTTCCGGGCTGAATTTATGGGACGGGGATCTTTTCTTCCTGGAGCTTTTAAGAAAGGACGCCCCGTTCTTTTCCCTAAAGCTCTGCTACCGGGGAGAAAACTGCTTCTGGTACAGGGGCGTGCTGGACGGCAGGGAACTGGAGCTTTTGGACATTTGCGGGGCGGATGGGAGTCCTACAGGCCATGTAAAGGAAAGGGGGATGGTGCACAGGGACGGGGATTGCCACAGAACCGTGCATGTGTGGGTGGTAAGAAAAACACCAGGGGGAGGGGCCCAGCTGCTGCTGCAAAAGAGAAGCCGGGAAAAGGACGCCTATCCCGGCTGCTATGATATTTCTGCGGCGGGGCATATCCGTGCGGGGGATGAATGGGAAATCTCCGCCCTGCGGGAGCTGGAGGAAGAGCTGGGGATACAGGCGCAAAGAGAGGAACTGCGCTTTATTGGCTACCATGAAGGGTATGTGGAGGCGGTTTTCTGGGGGCAGCCCTTTAAGGACAGGGAGGTCAGTGCCGTGTATCTATATGAAAAACCTGTGGATACGGGAGGGCTCATCCTGCAAAAAGGGGAGGTGGAGGAAGTCCTCTTTATGGAGTATGGGAAAATATGGGAAGGTATCAGGGATGGGAGCCTGCCAAACTGTATTTACCCGGAAGAGCTTTTTATGATAAAAAAGGCCTTGGCACCGGGGTATGAGGGGGAGGGCGTCTGGGTAAAAGAGGGAAGCTGGTAAACTGTTGAATGGGCAAAAAGTTTTAATAAATTGTTTAGATTGGCGTAATTGACTTTTCTGGTGGGGAGCGGTAAATTTTTCTATAAAGACATTCACTTTAAAGATAAGGAGACGCCCTATGAAAGAAGTAAAACCGCCTAAGAAACCGTTGGTATTTTATTATTTTATTGTAATGCTTGTGATGATGCTGTTAAACAGCCTGTTATTCCCCAGGCTGTTCAAGCCCCAGGTAGAGGGTGTGGATTACGGCACCTTCCTGGATATGGTTGACCATAAAGAGGTGGCGATGGTCCAGATAGAAGGGGATTATATTTATTTTGTGGATAAACAGGAGACCCCTTCCTATTACCGCACCACCACCTTTGACGACCCGGAGCTGGTGGAGCGGCTGCGCCAGTCGGAATGTACCTTCGGCAGGGTGGTGCAGGAGGAAATGTCGCCTATTTTAAGTTTTATCTTAAGCTGGATCCTTCCAATTGTGATTTTTATTGTGCTGGGCCAGTGGGTTTCTTCCCGCCTGATGAAGAAAATGGGAGGAGGGCTGCCTGCCATGCAGTTTGGCAAGAGCAATGCAAAGATTTATGTGGAGTCCACCACAGGGATTAAATTCCAGGATGTGGCGGGGGAGGATGAGGCCAAGGAAGTGCTGACGGAAATTGTGGACTTTCTCCATAATCCCCAGAAATATCAGGAAATCGGCGCATCTATGCCCAAAGGTGCCTTGCTTGTAGGCCCTCCCGGCACAGGCAAGACCCTTCTTGCCAAAGCTGTGGCGGGGGAAGCGGGTGTTCCCTTTTTCTCTATTTCCGGTTCGGAATTTGTGGAAATGTTTGTAGGCATGGGCGCGGCAAAGGTGCGGGACCTGTTCAAGCAGGCAAATGAAAAAGCCCCCTGTATCGTGTTTATTGATGAAATCGACACCATTGGCAAAAAGCGTGACAACGGCGGTATGGGCGGCAATGACGAAAGGGAGCAGACCTTAAACCAGCTTCTTACAGAGATGGACGGCTTTGACGGCTCCAAAGGGGTGGTGATTTTAGCCGCTACCAACAGGCCGGAATCCCTGGACCCGGCGCTTCTGCGCCCCGGCCGTTTTGACAGGCGGGTTCCCGTGGAACTGCCGGATTTAGCAGGCAGGGAAGCCATTTTAAAGGTGCATGCGAAAAAGATAAAGCTGGGGGATGACATTGATTTTAATGCCATTGCCCGGGTAGCCTCCGGGGCTTCCGGTGCGGAGCTTGCCAATATGGTGAACGAAGCGGCACTGCGGGCGGTACGGGAAGGGCGGCAGTTTGTAACCCAGGGGGATATGGAAGAGAGCATAGAAGTGGTGATCGCAGGATACCAGAAGAAAAACAAAGTGCTGTCCGACAAGGAAAAAATGATTGTCTCCTACCATGAAATCGGGCACGCCCTGGTGGCCGCCCTGCAGAGCCATTCCGCCCCGGTGACCAAGATCACCATCATCCCTAGGACCTCCGGTGCGCTGGGCTATACCATGCAGGTGGAGGAAGGGGAGCATAACCTGATGAGCAGGGAAGAAATTGAAAACAAAATCGCCACCTTTACCGGCGGGCGTGCGGCGGAGGAACTGATTTTCCAGTCCATCACTACCGGGGCAGCCAATGATATTGAACAGGCGACCAAGCTGGCGCGGGCAATGGTTGCCAGATACGGCATGAGCGAAGCTTTCGGCATGGTGGCCCTTGAAACTGTTGCCAACCAGTACCTGGGCGGCGATACTTCCCTGGCGTGTTCCCAGGATACTGCCAAGGAGATTGACCGGGAGGTAATTGAGATGGTGAAAAACCAGTATGAAAAGGCGAAAACGCTCCTTAGCGGAAATAAGGAAAAACTCCATGAACTTGCCAAATACCTGTATGAGAAAGAAACCATCACAGGGGAGGAATTTATGCAGATTTTAAATGGGGGAGAAAAGGGAAGCACCCTGTGATTTGCCATGGGGACCAGATTGGGAAATAGGAATTGCACAAAAGCTGCGTCCAGTATGAAAGTACTGGACGCAGCTTTTTTACAATAAGCCGGCCCGCGGAGCGTGGCGGCGTTTGTTGGCAAGGCTTGAAAATCCTATTGACAAATACCCCACAGGGGTATATAATATGGAATATGACAGATACCCCTACGGGGTATAAAGATGGAATGCAGAGGTAATGAAAATGTCTGAAACAGGGGATAATAAGTTTGAAAGCAGTATTTCCGGGCAAAAGGAAGAAAAATGCGGCTGTATCCACACCAAGCACACCCCCAGGAGCGATGAGCAGCTAAAACAGCTCCAAAACCGCTTAAGCCGCATAACCGGCCAGCTGGGGGGGATTGGCAGGATGCTGGAAGAGAACCGTTACTGTGGGGATATTTTAACCCAGGTGGCAGCAGCCCAGAGTGCCCTGCAAAGCTTTGGCCATGTGATTTTGCAGGAACACATGGAAACCTGTGTAGTGGAGGAGGTTAAAAACGGCAACCGCCAGATTATGCAGGAGACCATGGAACTGGTAAAGAAGCTGAAATAGGCAATCCCTGCCTGTGGGGATAAAGAGGGCGGCTGGCCAGTCTGCCGTTTCCTGCCGCAGGCCAAGGGAGAAAAAGGTTTGTGCCTGCGCGGCTCCGCAAACCTGACAGGAGTAAAAACCGCGCAGAAATGGGGAAATGATGAAAAAACAGAAATTTTCAGTAACAGGCATGACCTGTTCCGCCTGTTCTTCCCATGTGGAAAAGAGCGTGCAGAAGCTGCCGGGCATGGAAAGTGTCACTGTAAACCTTTTGACCAACAGTATGCAGACGGTTTATGAGGGCAGCCTGTGCGATGAGGAAAAGATCATTGGGGCGGTGGAAAAGGCAGGCTATGGTGCAAGCCTGATTTCCCAGGACCCGGCCAAAGGAAAAGGGGATGGGGAAAATAGCGGCGCCAGAGGTGGCTTGGGGATGGATGGGGCGGGGGCGGATATTTCGGGAAGGGAAGCGGCCAAAGGGAAAAAGGAAGCCCGGGAAATGAAAACAAGGCTGGCAGTATCCATTCTGTTTATGGCTCTGCTGATGGCAGTGTCCATGCACCATATGTTCTTTATGTGGCTGGGCCTGCCGGTTCCGGAACTGCTTATGAAATTATTCCATGGCAGTGAAAACGCCCTAACCTTTGCCTTTACCCAGTTCCTGCTGGCCCTGCCCATTATTTTTGTAAACAGAAAGTATTACCAGACAGGCTTTAAAACCCTTTTCCATTTAAGCCCTAATATGGACAGCCTGATTGCTATAGGCTCAGGGGCGGCGCTGGTTTATGGCGTGTTCGCTATTTACAGGATCGGCTTTGGGCTAGGCCATGGGGACCAGGCACTGGTGGAAAGGTACGCATCGGATTTATATTTTGAATCTGCGGGAATGATCCTGGCACTGATCACAGTGGGAAAATATCTGGAAACCCGTTCCAAAGGGAAAACCGGGGAAGCCATTGAAAAGCTCATGGATCTCTCCCCTAAGACGGCGCTGCTGCTTCTGGAAAACGGGGAGGAGATGGAAATCCCCACCTGGCAGTTGGCAAAAGATGACCTGTTTGTGGTAAAGCCGGGGAGCCTTGTACCGGCGGACGCAGTAGTGGTGGAGGGAACCTCCAGCGTCAACGAGGCGGCAATTACCGGGGAGAGCATCCCGGTGGAAAAACAGCCAGGCGACAGCGTGGTGTCCGCGACTATGAACAAAGCCGGGCGGCTGGTGTGCCGGGCGGTTAAAGTAGGGGAGGACACTACCCTGTCCCAGATCATCCGTCTGGTGGAGGAGGCGGCTTCCTCCAAAGCGCCCATTGCAAGGCTGGCGGACAAAATTGCAGGGATTTTTGTACCGGCGGTTATGGGTGTGGCCCTGGTAACCTTCTTTGTATGGCTCCTTACAGGGGGCGGCTTTGAGGCGGCCATGTCCAGCGCCATTGCCGTGCTGGTAATCTCCTGCCCCTGTGCCCTGGGGCTTGCCACGCCGGTGGCCATTATGGTAGGCACCGGCGTAGGCGCCAAATGGGGCGTCCTGATCAAATCCGGGGACGCCCTGCAATCCGCAAGGGATATTGATACGGTGGTTTTGGATAAAACGGGAACTATCACAGAGGGGAAGCCCAGGGTGACGGATGTGCAGATTTATGAAAAAGGCCTGGCAGAAGGAAAGGTCCTGGCTTTGGCCGCGGCCATTGAAAAGCCCAGCGAGCATCCTCTGGCAGAGGCAATCCTGGAGGAGGCCAGGGAGAGGGGGCTGGGCATCCCCAAGACAGAAGGCTTCCAGGCGGTCTTTGGCAAAGGCGTTATGGGAACCTGTGAAGGGAAAAAATATCTGGCGGGTAATTCAAGGTTTATGGAAGAGAGCAATGTCCCCCTGACAAAGACTCAGGCAGCCGCAATGGAAAAAATGTCGGAGGAAGGAAAAACACCTCTTTTATTTGCCGGGGAGGGAAAGCTTCTGGCGATTATTGGGGTTGCCGACAGGGTGAAAGCTTCCTCTGTGGAGGCAATCGAAGCCTTTCACCGGATGAAAATTGAAGTGGTCATGCTTACCGGGGATAATAAACGGACGGCCCAGGCAGTGCAGAAGAAGCTTGGCATCAACCAGGTGATTGCAGAAGTACTGCCGGAGGATAAGGAAAGAGAAATCCGAAGGCTGAAGGAGCAGGGCAGGAAGGTGGCCATGGTGGGGGACGGCATCAACGATGCCCCGGCGCTGGCGGCGGCGGATGTGGGGATTGCCATCGGTGCGGGAACCGATGTGGCAATTGACAGTGCAGATATTATCCTGATGAAAAGCAGGCTTACCGATGCCATTACGGCTATCCGCCTAAGCCGCATGGTGATCAAAAACATTAAGGAAAACCTGTTCTGGGCGTTTTTCTACAATTCCATTGGCATTCCCCTGGCGGCGGGTGTTTTTTACCCTGCTTTCGGGCTGAAGCTGAACCCCATGTTCGGGGCGGCGGCAATGAGCCTGAGCAGCCTTTTTGTGGTGGGAAATGCCCTGCGGCTCCGGAATTTTAAGGCAAATGTCCCATTGGAGGATAAAAATCAGGAACAGGAAATGGAAGAAAGCAAGGAGGATGGAAAGATGACAAAAACAATGACCATTGAAGGAATGATGTGTAGCCACTGCACAGGCAGGGTACAGAAAGCCCTGGAGGGTATTGCCGGGGTGAAGGGCGTAGTAATGAGCCTGGAAAACAAAACCGCGGAAGTGTCCCTGGAGGGGGAAGTGGCGGAGGATGCTTTAAAGGAAGCAGTTACAGAAGCCGGATACGAAGTTACCCATATCAAATAAGGGGATCAATTTAAGAAGAGAAACAGGCAGCCCCTGGAGGGATGCGCCGGAACCAAGCTTTTCAAGGAGGATTTGGCGCTTTTGTTCCTTTTGGAGCTGCAGTTTCTTTTGGGGGGAAAGCTTTCTTGAAGATTCCTTAGAAGCATATGCACTATTGGCCATATAATAACAAAAAAAGATAATATTCTTTCAGCTTAACTCTAATATTATTAATAATATTGCCGATATATATTCTAAGCTATATGTAACTAGCTACTCTCATAGAGTGGTTTTAAAACTGACAATATTTCCGCAAACCTATACCAGAAAATCTGGAAGGTGTCAAAAATTTAGCGGGGGGGGCAAGGATGCTTTCAGTAAAAACAAACATGCTCGCATGGAACGCGGGCCGGCAGTTTAAAATCAATGAAAAAGCAGATGCAAAGAGGACAGAAAAATTATCTTCCGGTTATCGGATTAACCGTGCGGCGGATGACGCGGCGGGACTTTCTATTTCAGAAAAAATGCGCAGGCAGATCCGGGGGCTGACCCAGGCATCATCCAACGCACAGGATGGGATTTCCATGGTCCAGTCGGCAGAAGGAGCGCTGAACGAAGTGCATGAAATGCTTCACAGGGCCAATGAACTGGCGGTAAAGGCGGCTAACGGCACATTATCCGATGAAGACCGCGCGATGGTGGACGCAGAAGTCCAGCAGATTAAGAGAGAAATTGACAATACAGCAAAGAATACTGTGTTTAATGAAATCAGGCTGTTCCCGGATGACGGGCTTTCGCCCAAGGCGGGTTCCGTGCTGGCCAGCTATGATTATGAAGTGACCTTTGATTTTGCCAATGGGTCGGTTGCTGTAAACCAGCAAGCAAACGGCGTTTCTTCCCGGCCGGGGGTCCAGGTAAACAGTGGGAGTGCCCTGGCGGACAAAATTGCCAACCAGTATATTCCCAATGCAGTGCAGCAGATTTTTGACGCTTTCCCGTCCTTTGCAACAGCGCAGGGAACTACGGAAATCAAAATGGCGCTGAACGTGAAGTTTATCGACGGCCCGGGGAATACCCTGGCGCTTGCCGGGTATACTTACAGCCCCAGCGGCGGAAAGCCGAAAACAATGTACATCAATGTGGATGCTGCCGATTTTAAGGATGCAGATATCGGTTCCGGCAGTGACAAGGAGAAACAGTTAGAATCCACCATTGCCCATGAGCTGATGCACACGGTAATGCAGTACAATTTAACCGATGGCATGAGTGGGAGGAATGGGGAGAAATACCCTACGTGGTTTGTGGAAGGCACGGCACAGCTTGCAGGAGGCGGCTTTCCCACCAACTGGAACAATGAACTGCTCTACTATGCCGATAAGCTTGCTGATGAAGATGATACCAGCCAGGACGCAAATATAGCAAAATACCTGCAAAAATATACCATGCAGGGCAGGCCTTACGGCCATGGCTACCTGGGGGCGGCATATATTGGCTATCTTGCCAATAAACAAAATGGTGGTAGCGCAGACGTAACCGGTGCCAATATAGCAGGCGGGATGGATTTGATTTTTGGTGACCTTATTAAGGGGAAGAAGCTTGACCAGGCAATCAAAGACAGGACCGGCAAAAGCATAAGCGAAATCAATGGGCTGTTTTCCAGTGGCAACGGGGATTTAACAGAGTTTGCCAGAAAACTTGCCTTTAACTCAAAAGACGGTGCCGGTTCGGTGATCGTATCACAGGCAGCTGGCGGCCTGGGGGCAGGAGGGGCAGGAAAACCGATCATTGGCAGCGGGGCGGGAAGCGGGGCTTTTACCATTGATCCCAGCCAGGTAAATGTTGATTTTTCCGGGGGATCCGCTAATGTTGCCATCCAGGTAGGATCGGAAGCAGGGCAGCATATTGACTTCAAGCTGTACCAGATGAATACCCAAGCCCTGGGGCTGGCGGATATGAACGTGAACACTGTGGAGGATGCCAGCGACGCCATTAATTTTGTGAAGGAAGCCATTATTAACGTAAGCAGTGTGAGAAGCCATTATGGCGCGGTGCAGAACCGCCTTGAACATACCATTGCCAATCTGGACAATGTGGTAGAAAATACCACAGCGGCAGAGTCCCGCATCAGGGATACAGATATGGCTAAGGAAATGGTAGCACATGCCAACAGCCAGGTTCTGCTGCAGGCAGGGCAGTCTATGTTAGCCCAGGCAAACCGCAGTTCTGAAATTATACTCGGGCTTTTGGGATAGGCAGGCCAGAGTGAAAGGAGCAGATGGGAATGGGCGTAGTTGTTAAGGCAGTATGTGGTGCATGTAAAGGGCAGTGGCAGTGTGAAACCGGCTGCGGGATTATGCATGGGGAAATAGAAGGGGTACTCCCTTTATTCCCGGAAGGGATAAGAAGGCAGATTGAAGCCGCCATTGGCAATAGGGCATTTCCGGCTTTTACTTTTGCCTATCAGTTATCCTGCTGTGGGCACTGTGGCAGTATAGAAAGTGTTCCCGTGCTGAAGCTAACTGACATTGGGAAAGAATATACAGGTGTCTGCGGTAAGTGCTGGCAGAATACGGAACTCATAGAAAACATAGAAGATACCCCATGCCCGGTATGCCATAAGAAGGCTCTTACAGTGGAAGAAACCGGAATTTGGGATTAGAGGATTAGAAATCAGTACAGAAAGGATTTAAGATGCAGATAGGAGCAATCAGTTTTCATCCCTATATTTACAATACCAATGCCATAAGCGGCAGCAGCCTTTCAAAGATTTCCTCCATTGGGGATGATTTGCTCACCTCCAAGACAGACTATTCCTCCCTGGCGGATGAAAGCCTGAACGAAAACCCTTTAAAGAAGGGGCAGACCTCCGATTTTTCGTCCATTTTGGATAGGCAGTTGTCAATGGGAAGAAGGAACGCTTCCAGGCTGGTAAAGCCCGGGGAAGAGATGCCAGAGTTCCCGGCAGCGGAAGAACGCCAGGCAGAAGAGACAGATACTGGCCGGTTTGCCGGAAGAACCCAGGAGAATTTCCAAATGCAAGGGGAAAAGAATCTGTTCCGTATGCAGCAGGCGGTGCAGGCATACCAGATGAATATGATGATGTAAAATTAGGCGGAAGCTGTTAAAACGGTAGGTTTGGCAGCTTCTGTTGTTATATGGATAATAGAAATGAGCGGCTGCTGCCCCAGGAAAGGGCAGCAGCAGGCGGTACCCGGGAGCAGTAAATATTTTATAGGATAAAGGAGAAGGATATTATGGCGGTATACGAGGTAAAGAACAAGACGGTTGCCATCCAGGTGCATTCCAAAGGGGCGGAGCTGAAATCCCTGAAACGTCTGGATACAGGCAGGGAGTATCTGTGGAATGCAGACCCGGCCTACTGGAACAGGACATCCCCTGTGCTGTTCCCTTTTGTAGGGGGCGTAAAAAACAGGGAATACAGAACCAAAGGACGCACTTATTCTATGGCACAGCATGGTTTTGTCAGGGATATGGAATTTAGCCTGCTCTCCCAGACAGAAGATGAAATCTGGTTTGTATTAAAGGACAGCGAAGAAACAAGGGAAATGTACCCTTATGAATTTGTGCTCAAGCTGGGGTACTGCCTTCTTCCTGACGGCGTGGACGTGCGCTGGCAGGTGGAAAATCCGGGAAAGGAAGAACTGCCTTTTTCTATTGGGGGGCACCCTGCCTTTTACTGCCCTTTGGATGAAGGGGAGAAGCAGACGGATTATTTTATCCGTTTTGGCAAGCAGGAGAAGGTGGTCAGCACAGGAATCAGTGAAAAGGGGCTGGCCACAGACGAAAAAAATACATATAACCTGGACCAGGGATACCTGGCCATTACAGAGAATTTATTTGACAGGGACGCCCTGGTGATTGAGCATAGCCAGGTAATGGAAGTGTCCTTGTGCAGGGCGGACAAAAAGCCATATGTTACAGTTAAGATGGAGGAACCTTTGTTTGGTATCTGGTCCCCTGCGAAAAAGAATGCGCCTTTTATCTGTATCGAGCCCTGGTGCGGCAGATGCGACCATGAAAATTTCTCCGGGGAACTGAAGGAGAGGGAATGGGGCAACCTGGTTGCCCCAGAGGGAGCCTGGAAAGCGGGCTATCAGATTATTGTGTAGTATTATCCGAAAAGCCTTTGGCCTTCCGGAGGTAAAATTTATAGGCAGCAAAGGAAACGCCGTCCCGGGGGATTATGCTCCTGCAGGGCGGCGTTTGCCTTGTAATGCCCCAGGGGGCATCTTGTGGGAATACCCTGGGGGGATGCAAAAATTTCAGTTTTTGTGGTATCCTAAGATATAAGGGAGGCAGTTTATGTATACGGTTATTGTAGCGGATGATGAGGAAGAACTGCGCAAGGCGCTGATCCGGCGGGTAGATTGGGAGAGCGTGGGATTTTCGGTAGTAGGGGAAGCGGAAAACGGGGCGGAAGCGCTGGAACTGGTGGAAAAGCTGGAACCGGATCTTCTGCTGACGGATATCCGTATGCCTTTTATCACAGGCATCGAGCTGGCCAGGCAGGTGCAGGAGATACGCCCGGCCACCCAGATTGCCTTTTTAAGCGGCTATGACGATTTTTCTTATGCCCAGCAGGGGATACAGTATAATATTATCAGCTATCTGTTAAAACCCATATCTTCCGCTGAATTGACGGAAGAATTGCTGAAAATGAAAAAGAAGATTGACGAGAAATACGAAAATTTCGCATCCGCCGGAAAAAAGCAGGAAAAGCTGGAGGCCATGGAACTGGCAATTCCTTTGTTGCTTGACGGGTTCCAGAGGGACGCGGAAGAGGCGGACGAGGGGGAGCTGGAACAGGCGGCGTTTGCCTGCGGGCTATTAAAAGAAGGGGAAAGTGATTTAAAATATACAGTCATTGTTGCCAGCATTATAGATGAAGAGGGAAAAAACCTTACTGCCCGTGCCAGCGTCCATGGAATTGACACGATTCTTGAAAAATATATCAGGCATGTAAGCTTTTATTCCGGGGGAAGGGTGGTTTCCCTGCTTATTGCCCCGGAAGCAGACACGGATAAGTACCTCCACATTATTGTAGAAGAAATATCCCAGAGCGTCAGGCGGATTATGAAAATGTCCTGCCTGATAGGCGTGGGCCGCAGCGTGGGAAGCCTTTCCCATATACATGAGGCATACATTGAGGCCATGAGCGCCATACGCTACTCCAGAAAAAACAAGGAAGAGGTTTATTTTATCTCCGATATTGAGCGGGCGGATGATTTCGACATGGAAAAGATGCAGGGATATATTGAGGAAGTTGAGCGCATGATCCGCAGCGGCGGAAGCCAGGAGCTGGAAGCCTATTTAAAGCAGATGTTCGATTCCGTGGAGCAGGAGCACATTTCTATGATGGAAATTCATTTCCTGATAGTCAGGCTGGTATCAGCGGTGTCACGTATCGTGTATGCGGTGGTGGATGAGGAGGGTGCGGCGCAGCTTCAGAAGAAGTCTCCCTTACAGAGTGTGGACTCCTTTGAGAATTATGGCGCTGTACGCAGCCGGTGTATTTTTTTCTGCCTTGCCGCAAGGGAACTGATTGCCGAACAGCGTAAAAAAAGCAGTACCCTTTTGTGCGACAAAGCCCTTGGCATTATTGAAAACAGTTATATGGACCAGGAGCTTTCCCTGGTATCGGTGAGCAATGAAATTTCGGTGAGCCCCAATTACCTGAGCGCATTGATCAAAAGGTCAACGGGCAGGACATTTATTGACTTATTGACGAAAAAACGGATAGAAACTGCCAAGGAGCTGCTTCTTTGCACCAACTTGAAGATCAAGGAAATTTCTGAAAAATGCGGTTATAATGACCAGCACTATTTTAGTTATTGTTTTAAAAAATATGAGGGGTTATCCCCCAATGCCTGCAGGCAGAAGCTGGAAGAGGAAAAGACAAGCAGGGAGCAATGGCATGAGTAAGGCAGGGGGGCAGAAAAAAACAGTGGTCCAAAGGCTTTCCCTTTCGGTGATCATGACGGTGGTAGTAGTAACTGTCGTTTCCTTCGCCTGTTGTGTGGGAATTACCGCTTACCTGCGGATTTACCGGGCTTCTGTGGAGGGTAATGCCATAACTGGCAGCGAACAGGCAATTAAGCAGGTACACAGTACCCTGGAAAATTATGCCAAAGATATTGAGGAGATCATGGGGCTGATCCGCTCAAGCATGGGGAAGGAAGAGGGGGAAAAGGATGATTTTTTGAGAAATCTGGTGGAGGTCCGCAAGGAAGTGGTGATTATCACAGAATATGACAACCATGGGAATCTCACCAACTGCTGGCAGGGGGACAACCGGTTAAAGGAGAAAATCCTGCAAAACCTTTCCTACATGGAAATTCCCAAAGGGGAGGAGGGGCTTTTCTTTTCCAGCCCCCATGTGGAGTCCCTGATTGAAAATTACTATCCCTGGGTGGTGACCATTGCCCAGAGAATGAAAAACCATCAGAAAGAAGAGGTCTTGGTGTGCATGGATATCCGGTTTTCCAATATTGCCAGTTATGTGGACAATGTGGGGATCGGCCAGCATGGCTATTGCTTTATCATGGATGGGGCAGGGGGGCTGGTTTACCATCCCCAGCAGCAATTGATCCACGCAGGGCTGAAAAGTGAAAACTGGGAGCTGCTTACAGGCAGGCCGGACGGGTCTTTTTTGCAGGAAGATGGGATTTACACCATCCAATCCATGGAGAATAACGGCTGGAAAATCGTGGGGGTTAGCTTTGTGGATGAGATGATTACCAGTAAGCTGGACGGGATGGCGAAAATCATAGGTTTTCTTCTGTTCTCTATGCTCCTGGCCACCTTGCTTGTGGGTATTTTTTCCTCCAAATTGGTGTCCAGCCCGGCCAATAAGCTGATGAACGCCATGCAGCAGTTTGAAAAGGATGCGGAGAACTTTACCTTCTGCCAGGTTAACGGCACCAGGGAGATTGCCGCTTTGTCAGATTCCTTTGGCCATATGGTGGTGCAGATCCAGAACCTGATGGAGCAGGTGCGCCGGGAAGAGGTCACCCTGCGCAAAACAGAGCTGAATGCCCTGCAGGCCCAGATCAACCCCCATTTTCTGTACAATACCCTGGATTCCATTGCCTGGATGTGCGAAGAGGGGCGGACAAAGGAGGCGATCACCATGGTAAATGCCCTGGCGAGGCTCTTCCGCATCAGCATCAGCCGGGGCCATGAGCTGATCACCATTGAAAAGGAGTGCCAGCATGCGGAAAGCTATCTGAAAATACAGAAATACCGTTACAAAAACAGGTTTACTTATCAGTTTGATGTGGAGGAAGAGTGCCTGGGATATTTTTGCAACAAAATTACCCTCCAGCCGATTATTGAAAATGCCATAAACCACGGGCTGGACATGTGCGATGAAGGAAGGATCTGTATTGGGGTCAGGCGCAGGGGGGAAGATATCCTTATGTATGTGGAGGACAATGGTGTGGGCATGGAAGAGGACAGGTGCCGGGAAATCCTCCACCGGGAGGCCAGCGACCGGACAGGCATCGGCATTAAAAACGTTAATGACAGGATCCGGATTTATTTTGGGGAGAAGTACGGCCTTCACATAGAAAGTGAACTGGATGTGGGGACCAGGGTGGAAATCTGCATTCCCTGCTTGCAGGAGGAAATCGGCACAGAGGGATAACCGTGAAGTTTTCACCCCCTGGGATGTTTGGGGCTGGGAAAAGGAGGGGAGGGAAATATGAAAACAGGCAACAGGCAGATATGGCTTTCTCTGGGGGGGATAGGGCTGCTTGCCGGGGGGCTGGTGCTTCTTATATGGATAGCCAGCAGCGGCCCATGGCTGTTTGATTTAGGAAGGGCAAAGGAAGGGGCGGAAAACCGGAAGCACTATGTGGCAGTGATCGTCAAATCCACCACTTCCTCTTACTGGAAGAGTGTGTTTGCCGGGGCAAATGCGGCAAAAACGGAATATAATCTTGACATTACCGTGGAAGGGCCTGAGGACGAGGAAGACTGCCAGGCCCAGAATCAGATGATCGACAGGGCGGTGGAACAGGGGGCGGATGTCATCCTGCTCTCTGCGGTAGATTTCCAGGAAAATGCCCAGGCGGTGGAGCGTGCGGTGCTGGCGGGGGTGAAGGTGGTAGTGATCGACAGCGATGTGGACAGTGACAAGGTGAGCTGCCGGATCAGCACAGACAATTACCAGGCAGGGCGCATGGTGGGGGAAACCGTGCTGGACACTGACAGCCAGGCTATTTATGTGGGGATCGTGAATTTTGACCAGGTTTCCGCCAACGGGCAGCAGCGGGAGGCAGGCTTCCGGGATGCAGTGGCGGGAGATGGGAGGGTGGCCATTGTAGCTGCAGTGAATGTGAATTCCAATGTGGAAAGTGCCAAGGAGGCCACCAGGGAAATGCTGGCGGCGCATCCGCAGATGAATGTAGTCGTCACCTTTAACGAGTGGACCAGCCTGGGAGTGGGGTATGCCATCAAGGAGCTGGGGCTGGCGGAGGAAACCAAAGTGATCGCTTTTGACAGCAATGTAGTTTCCGTAGGGATGCTGGAAACCGGGGAAGTGGATGCCCTGATCGTGCAGAACCCCTATGCCATGGGTTATCTGGGGATTGAGTGTGCCTACCGCCTGATAAACGACGGCCAGATGGACCAGCAGGTGATTGATACCACCACGACGGTGGTGACCCGGGAAAATATGTTCAGCGAAGAGTGCCAGAGAATCTTATTTGCCTTTGACTGAATGGGCCTTACAGGCAGAATATGCCGGAATTAGACATAATGAATAATTTTTGTACAATTATGGAAGAATTTTTGTGCAGTTAGAGTAAATATTTATACCTTTTGCGTAATTATTTGCATAGGAATTAAAAAATCAGAGTGATATACTCCTGTTGTAAGGTGATTGCATGTCCATTCAGATGTGCAATGGCATTTTTCAAAAGGAGGATTGAAATATGAAAAAGAAAGTTTTGGCTGCATTATTATGTGCGGCAATGACAGTGGGCGTGATTACCGGCTGCGGCGGTAAGGCAGATACGCCTGCGGCATCAGACGCAGCGGCCGGGGACAACAAGGAAGCGGCATCTGACGGTGCAGAGGCTCCCAAGCAGGAGGACACAGAGAAAGAGGCTGAGAAGGAAGCTGAAAATGTAGCTGATGCAGCCCAGGAAGCAGTAGGGGATTTATCAGATGCAAACATCGCTGTATTCTACTATACTTATTCTGATACCTATATCGCATCCGTAAGGACAGCGTTAGACGCACAGTTAGATTCCCTGGGAGTTACCTACCAGGACTATGACTCCAACAGCAACCAGACCACACAGAACGAGCAGATCGACACAGCTATCCAGACTGGGGCAAACCTTCTGATCGTTAACATCGTAACTTCCGGTTCCGTAGATGCTTCCCAGACAATCGTGGACAAGGCATCTGCAGCAGGGATCCCTGTAATCTTCTTCAACCGTGCAGTAGAAGGGGACGAAGATGAAGGCAAAGTACTTGGAAGCTATGACAAATGTGCCTTTGTAGGAACCGATGCTCCCGAAGCAGGGCATATGCAGGGCCAGATGATCGGTGACTATGTAGTAGAGAATTTTGATACCATAGATTTAAATGGCGACGGTAAGATCACCTACGCAATGTTCATGGGACAGCTTGGGAATGTGGAAGCAATCTACCGTACACAGTATGCAGTAGAGGATGCAAACAAGGTTCTTGAAGCAGCAGGCAAGCCTGCCCTGGAATACTTTGATTCTTCCAACAGCGACTGCTATCAGGTTGACCAGGATGGCAACTGGAGCGCAGTTGCAGCCAATACTTATATGACCACCAACCTTTCCCAGTACAACGAAGGCAATGGCAACATGATCGAGCTGATCATCTGCAACAACGACGGTATGGCGGAAGGCGCAATCTCCGCACTCAATGACAAGGGATACAACTTAGGCGACGGCACCAGCACGACCATCCCTGTATTCGGTGTTGATGCAACAGATGCTGCAAAACAGTTGATCGCAGACGGCAAGATGACAGGAACCATTAAGCAGGATGCAGAAGGTATGGCAAGCGGTATCGCATTCCTTGCACAGAATGCGGCATCAGGCAAAGAGCTGATGGACGGAACAGATTCCTACAATATTTCCCCTAATGTTGCAAACAAGATTTACATCCCTTATGCAGCATATACAGGAGAATAATTCACACTGGCAATTGGATAAGTAAACCCTTTTGCAACTTTTAGAACCAAAGGGCGGCTGCTGGGGTATAGCGGCCGCTTTTTTTACAATAAGCCGGCTCGCGGAGCGTGACGGCGTTTGTTTAACATAAGGGCAGTTCGCGGAGCGTGCTGCCCGTTGTTACATAAAAATTACCGGCAAGGGACAGCGTTTGTTTCTATAAGCTGGCCTGCGTCTGCTGGTAACTAGGGGTGTGCAAAAAGACGGTAATGAATGAGGGAGGGCGGAGTATGGCGCATGATGTCCTATTGCAAATGACAGACATCTGTAAAGAATTTCCCGGCGTGAAAGCGCTGGATCATGTTTCCCTGACGGTAAAAAGCGGCACTGTCCACGCACTGATGGGCGAGAACGGGGCCGGGAAATCCACCCTGATGAAGTGTCTGTTCGGCATGTACAATAAAGACAAAGGGCAGATCATCTTAGAAGGGAAGGAAGTAAACTTTAAAAATTCTAAGGAAGCATTGGAAAATGGTGTGGCAATGGTGCACCAGGAATTAAACCAGGCACTGAAGCGGAACGTAATGGATAATATCTGGCTGGGGCGGTATCCGAAGATTGCAGGGGTCATGGTAGATGAAAAGAGGATTTACCATGATACCCAGGAGGTATTTAAGGAGCTGGAGATCGAGGTCGATCCCAAAAGAATTATGAGTACCATGCCTGTCTCCCAGCGGCAGATGGTGGAGATCGCAAAGGCAGTTTCCTATCATTCCAAGGTGATCGTATTTGATGAGCCCACCTCTTCCCTGACAGAGGAAGAGGTAGAGCATCTGTTTAAGATCATAAACATGTTAAGGGACAGGGGCTGCGGCATTATTTATATTTCCCATAAGATGGCGGAAATCTTAAGGATCGCCGATGAAGTGACGGTCATGAGGGATGGGACTTATGTGGCGACCAAGCCCTCAGCAGAGCTTACCATGGAAGAGATCATCCGCCTGATGGTAGGCAGGGAGCTGAACAACCAGTTCCCGCCCAAGACCAACAAACCGGGGGAGGTGGCCCTGGAGGTGGAAAACCTTACCGCCCAGTATTCCCTTTTGAAGGATGTGTCCTTCAAGGTGAGAAAAGGAGAGGTGGTGGGGCTTGCGGGCCTTGACGGGAGCGGCAGGACGGAATGCCTGGAAAATATCTTCGGAGTGGCCACCAGAAAGTCAGGCACCATCAAGCTTGACGGGAAGGTAGTGCGGAACCGGAATTCCAGGGAATCCATCAAAAACGGTTTTGCCCTTTTAACGGAAGAGCGCAGGGCGACCGGCATATTCAGCATTTTAAATATTCGTGAAAATACGGTGATCTCCAGCCTGAAAAGGCACTTAAGGCATCACCTTTATCTCAGTGATAAAACTATGAAAGAGGATACCCAGTGGTCTATTGACGCCATGCATACCAAAACGCCTACCCAGGAGACGAAGATCCGTTCCCTTTCAGGCGGAAACCAGCAGAAAGTGATCCTGGGAAGGTGGCTCCTTACGGAGCCGGAGGTACTGCTTTTGGATGAACCTACAAGGGGGATCGACGTGGGGGCCAAGTATGAGATCTACCAGTTGATCCTTGACCTGGTAAACAAAGGAAAAGTGGTAATTATGGTATCCTCCGAAATGCCGGAGCTTCTGGGCGTCTGCGACAGGATCCTGGTAATGTCCGGCGGGCGGCTTGCAGGCGAGGTGGATGCGAAAAAGACAACGCAGGAGGAAATTATGACTCTTGCTGCCAAATATGTATAAAGGAGGCTTAGAGCATAAATGAAAGCGATTTCCAATATCAAAAAGCGTTATGAAAATTATCAGGGCCTGGATGCTGCCGATAAGAAAATGTTCTGGAAAGAAGCGCTGGTAAATAACGCCATGTATATCATGATGATTATTGCGGTAATTTACACCTACACCCAGAATAACCGTTTCCTTACGGTAGGTTCCATTGTAAATATCCTTTCCCTTTCAGCGGCCTACATTCCCATTGCCTGTGGTATCGCGGGATGTATTGTACTCACAGGTACCGACCTTTCCGCCGGACGTGTGGTTGGCCTTACTGCCTGTATTTCAGCTTCCCTCCTGCAGTCTGTGGATTATGGTACGAAAATGTTCCCCAACCTGCCGGTAATGCCTATTTTATTGGTGATCATAATTGCCATCGCGGTAGGCGGGCTTGTGGGATGGGTGAATGGGTTTTTCGTTGCAAAGTTTCAGCTCCACCCGTTTATTGTGACCTTGGCCACCCAGCTGATCGTAAACGGGACCCTGCTGATCTATATTATGATCAACGGGAACAACGGGCAGCCCCTTTCAGGGCTTGATAAATCCTTTAAGGATTTCGTTACAGGCAGCCATTTGACCCTTTTTGGCACGCCCATTCCCAATTATGTATGGTATGCCTGCGTGATCGTTGCCATCATGTGGTTTATCTGGAATAAGACCACTTTCGGCAAGAACATGTTTGCGGTAGGTTCCAATCCGGAAGCGGCGAACGTATCCGGCGTTAACGTTATGAAAACCACCATTTTGGTACATACCCTTGCAGGCGCTATGTATGGTATCACAGGCTTTATTGAGTCTGCCCGTATCGGTTCCAATACAGCTACCACAGGGGCGAACTATGAAAGTGATGCCATTGCTGCCTGCGTGATCGGCGGCGTATCCTTTGTAGGCGGTACCGGAAAGATCAGCGGCGTTGTAACGGGCGTGTTCCTTCTGCGGATCATTTTCGTTGCATTGCAGTTCCTGTCTATCAACCAGAACTGGCAGTATATTATTAAAGGTGTGATCATACTGGTTGCCTGTGCGATTGATATGAGAAAGTATCTGGTCCGTAAATAAACCAGGGTGCATCCGGGTTCACAAAATATTCATTTTATGTTCGTTGCACGTTCGGAGAAATTTGGGTATAGTGGATAAGGAATTTAAATCATATTCTTTACATACTATATGAATTCTGCGCCTGTTCTTGCAGGACGCCGGAATCAAAGCGACGAGGCGATGAAAATTGTGGGAGGGCGAAGGCCCTCCCGTTTTTATGCGCAGGGGCCTTGCCTTTGGGGGCGCAGAAGGAGATCAGTTGGGGGAGATTTTTGCCAATGCCTATATCCGCGGGTGGTTGGCAGCAGGGAGGATTATTATGAATAAGGATCTTACAGTGGGAAAGCCGGAGACTGTCCTGTGGAAGTTTTGCCTGCCATTATTTGGCAGCATCATCTTTCAGCAGCTATATAACATTGCAGACAGTTTGGTGGCGGGAAAAATCGTAGGGGAAAACGCATTGGCAGCAGTGGGAAACAGCTATGAGATCACCCTGATATTTATCGCTTTTGCCGTGGGGTGTAATATCGGGTGTTCGGTGATCGTTGCCCAGCTTTTCGGGGCGAAGAAATACATAGATATGAAGACTGCCGTCTATACTACTGCCATAGCCAGCGGGGCATTGTGCGTGGCCTTGATGCTGTTTGGCATTTTGTGCAGCGGCGGCCTGCTTGGGCTGATCCACACGCCGGAGGAGATTTTTGCGGATTCGGAGCTGTATCTGGATATTTATATCTGGGGCCTGCCCTTTTTGTTTTTCTACAATATTTCCACGGGAATCTTTTCTGCCCTTGGGGATTCAAAAACGCCTTTTATTTTTCTTGCCCTATCCTCCCTTGCCAATATCGGGGTGGATATTTTGTTTGTCTCCACTTTCCACATGGGAGTGGCAGGGGTGGCATGGGCGACCTTTCTCTGCCAGGGGGTAAGCTGCCTTCTGTCCCTTTGGGTGGTTGCCAGAAAGTTAAGGGGGATAGAAACAAAAGGGGATATTACCAAGTTTTCCTTTTCCATGCTGAAAAAGCTCAGCGCCATTGCAGTTCCCAGTATTTTGCAGCAGAGTTTTGTATCTGTGGGGAATATTATGATACAGGGGGTAGTCAACAGCTTTGGGCCGGGAGTGATTGCAGGTTATTCGGCGGCTGTGAAGCTGAACAATCTGGTGATCACCTCCTTTTCCACCCTGGGAAACGGAATTTCCAATTTTACCGCCCAGAATATAGGGGCAGGTATGCTGCCCAGGATCCGGGAGGGGTTCAAGGCGGGGATAAAGATGGTGTGGCTTTTGTGCCTGCCGCTGGTCGTTCTTTACCTGGTGGCTGGCGGATGGCTGGTGGGGCTGTTTATGAATGAGCCTTCGGGGAGCGCCCTTTCAGCGGGGATGCAGTTTTTAAGGATCGTATCGCCCTTTTATTTCCTGATATCCGTGAAGCTTGCCGCCGACGGTATTCTCAGGGGGGCAGGGATGATGAAAATGTTTATGGCCGGGACTTTTTCAGATTTGATCCTGCGGGTGGTCCTGTCCAGGGTATTTTCAGGCTGGCTGGGAGTTACGGGTATTTGGTGCGCATGGCCTGTGGGCTGGGCAATCGGGATGCTTTTGTCGGTGGCCTTTTACGCAAAGGGACCCTGGATGGAAAAGAGGGGAAGGGAAAAACAGCCATAGAAGGGAGAGGGAAATGGAGTTTTTGCAGTGGTTATTTTACCATGTCAGCCTTGCTGATATCTTCCGGGCATTATCTTTCGTAGGGCTGGGGATTTATGTAATAAGGCGCTTTATTCTGTGCAGGTCCCCGGTACCATCCAGCGCTTTCAAAAAGGTTCCCAGGGAACTTTTGCAGCAGTGCATCGCCCTGCTTGAGAAGAAGGAAAAGAGGGTGTATGGGACTTACCAGGTGCCGGAGGAAATTCTTATGCGGCTGAAGATGAACCTGAGGGATGAGGCAGTCCTGAGGCAGCTTTTAGACAGCGTCTGCGCCCACCTTGGCATCAACGGGGAGCATATCAAGCTGATTTTGGAGGATGCGCCCATGGGGGACCGGGCAGGGGAGATCTCTGCCAGCCTTGCATTTACTAGTATCCGGCTGATCATGAAGCCGTACTATACAGTGGATGCGGTGATCGCTGTGGTGGCCCATGAGGTGATCCACCTGCATATGTACTTTGAGGGCATTTACTTAAAGGACAGATGGGAAAATGAGATCCTCACGGATACGGCGGCGGTATACTGCGGTTTTGGGGAATATATTTACCGTGGATATGCCGTTATGCGGGGAGAGTTTGCCTTCTCTTATCAAAAGGTGGGCTATATCAGCCAGGAGGATGTAAGGTATCTACAGGAGCTAATGGAGAAAGGGGATTGACAGGGGGCGTTTTTTGCCTTACGCTCTTGCTGTATAGTTTTACTGGAAAATGCTAATAGTAATGGAAATAGTAATTGCCAGGAGGGCGGGAGCGGAACTGGAAAACCTCAGCGGACGCCCGTGAAGCACCCAGAGGAGATACTGAGCCCTGTAATGAGGGGGTCAGGATCTTCTCTGCCGTACCAAGGTGCTGGGAGGGCGGGAGCGGAACTGGAATAGGAGTAAAAAATGAGAATTGGAATGGGATACGATGTACACAGGTTGGCAGAGGGAAGGGCGCTTATCATGGGCGGGGTGGAGATCCCCTATGAGAAGGGGCTCCTGGGGCATTCGGATGCGGATGTGCTCCTTCATGCGATCATGGACGCTCTTTTAGGGGCGGCGGCATTGGGGGATATTGGCAGGCATTTTCCGGACACGGATCCTGCCTACAAGGGGATTTCTTCCCTGAAACTGTTAAAGCATGTGGGGGAACTGCTGGAAGAAAATTTCTTCCTGATTGAAAATATTGACGCTACGATCATCGCCCAGGCACCGAAAATGCGCCCTCATATAGATGCCATGCGGAAAAACATTGGGGATGCCCTTGGGATCGATATCGCCCAGGTGAATGTAAAGGCAACTACCGAGGAGGGGCTGGGATTTACAGGGACGGGGGAAGGGATATCCGCCCAGGCAGTGTGCCTTTTGACGGCCCCGGTAAATCTGGGAAGCGAGGACGTGACAGGACGCGGGTGCGGAAAGTGCGAGGGGTGCCCTGTGAAAGGGCAGCTGTAAGGAGAGGGCTGGCTTGTGGAGGGAAGTTATAACTTTGATCCGCTTGTTTCTAGATTTCAGATCCATTAAGGATCTAAGTGTAAAACCACATCATATTGCCCCAAAAAGTGCAAAGCCTTGAAAGATGAAATCAAGGCTCTGCACTTTTTTTGGCAATACTGTGAAAATGCTGGCGTCCAGATCTGCAGGTGCTGGCAGCATGGTGGAAAACACTGCACGGGAATAAAAGGGTTGACAGAAGTATGTATTTTGAACATGATTTTTCAATAGTAGGCCATAGAGTTAGAGATTCAGGAGGGAGATTATGGAAGGTCAGAAAGTTTATGGGTACATGAGGGTGTCAACAAAAGAGCAAAAGGAGGATAGGCAGAGAATCGCGCTGGTTGAGGCAGGTGTGCCCAAAGAACAGATCTATATGGATAAGCAATCTGGTAAGAATTTTGAGCGTCCGGAATATAAACGCCTATTGCGGAAGCTGGACGCTGACTCCATTTTGTTTGTGATGTCTATTGACAGGCTGGGCAGAAATTATGCAGACCTTAATGAGCAATGGCGTATCATTACCAGGGAAAAGGGAGCGGATATTGTAGTGATCGACATGCCTCTTTTGGATACCCGGAGAGAGAAAAATTTATTAGGGACGCTTATTAGTGACCTTGTTCTTTCCCTATTAAGCTATGTTGCGGAAAATGAACGCATCAACATTAAACAAAGACAGGCAGAAGGAATTATTGCGGCAAAGGCGAGAGGAGTGAGATTTGGAAGGCCACAATTGCCGCTTCCCGAAAATTTCCATGAGATACATAAAATGTGGAGAGAAAAGAAATTGACGCTAAAACAGGCGGCAAAAGCCTGCGATCTGGCGGAAAGCACGTTTTTTGACAAAGCGAAGAGATTAGAAAAACATAATACTTAAGTATTAATGGTTAAATCTAATGCCAGATCAATGAGACTGGTCCTTGATGAAAAAGGTGCCTGAATACCATTGCAAAACATTTTTCTATATGCTATGATGAAACTATCAAATTAAGCATATGAAAAGAAATACCATCTGCATGTTCTTTCCGTCATATACAGGAAGCCGTTTCCTGTCTGATAAGATTCCGTGCTTGATTTCCATATAAAATGTTACCACATGACAAAGCGCAATTATATGAAAAAGCAGGAGATCTTACAGGCAGGCTGGATGCCAGGTTTCCATGGCATTTGCCGGGATCCCTCCATTGGCCTTGTAAAGCCATCTCCTGCAGAAGGAGGATAGATGGGAGAGGCCAAAGAGAAGAAGGATACAGTAGAAAAGGAGTTTCTGGCATTTCCGGATATCGCATCAGATACCATCAATGCCCTGCTGTACCAGGGGGAGGCAGTGACGGATGCAGCAAACCTGTGGACGGGGGCTACGGAAACCATTTACCAAGGCAGGGAAAAGCTCCGGAGCCAATACGAGGATCTATGTAAATATGAACTGGCGGATGGCCGGGTGAATGTGATGTACCTGATCGCAAACCAGAGCCAGACAGATGGGAAAATGCTATTGCGTAAAGCCGGCTATACGGGAGGGGTCTACAGGGAGCAGTATGAAGGAAAGATGCAGGAAATCTTCCCGGTTATTGAGCTGGTGCTTTATTGGGGGAGCCCCCGGTGGAGGGGCTGCCGTGACAGCCGCCAGTTATTCCAAAAACGGAAGCTTTCAGACAAAGCATGGAAATACATTGACAGCTTCAGGCTCCATGTATTTGAAATGCGCCACCTGCCAGGGGAGGTCAGGCACTTGTTCCAGAGCGATATGCGCATCGTGGCGGATTACCTTGCGGAGGGTGATAGTTACCGGTCAGACAGGAAGATCGTGCATAAAGCCGCCCTGCTGAAAATGCTGGGGGCACTTTCCGGGGAAGGAAAAGCTGAAGAAGCAGAAGCGTGGCTGGAGGGCCGCGGGATCAGGGAGGAGGATGAGATTACTGTGTGTGAATTATTTGACCAGTATGTAAGGCAGGGAAGGGAAGAAGGAAGGTATGAGGGCGATGCCCGGAGGCTGGTCCTGGATATCGAAAAAATAATGAAGAACATGCACCTTTCGCTGGAAAAAGCCTGTGAAGTTTTTGAGATCCCAGTGGGGAAATACGAGGAAGCCAAAAACACTTTAGGCTCTTAGGTACAGGGCTGCCCAAGGCAGGATAGCCAGGTATTGGCATAATTATTGGTTTCCGGTTGACAAATCCTTCATTTTTGCATATGCTGATACTATAGCAATAAAACATCTGTCCTGCCATACCCAGGGCGCAATATGAAAATGCTATGAACGGAAAGAGTATATTACGGAGTTTTTACACAGAGAGGGATTGCCGTCGGCTGGAAGCAGTCCTGTAAAAAGGTAATAGAAGTGCCTCCGGGAGCAGGTCCTGTGAAAGAAGATGCCATTGGCCAAGTAGCAGGGCACGTATCCACACGTTACGTGCAATAAGTGGAGGCATAGCCTTTATTAGAGTGGGACCGCGGATAACTTCGTCTCTAAAGGAGAGAGGTTATCCTTTTTTATGCACACGTTGGCGCAGCATATGCCCGGTGCAGGGTGCCCTGCCGGACCGCGCATGGGCAGGGAAATATGGCGGACGCAGGTGAAAGGGAGCGATCAAGTGGGATTGATTAAGAGAATAAAAGAAGAAATAGCGATTATCAGGCAGAGGGACCCGGCGATCCACTCATCCATGGAGGTTTTTCTTTATCCCAGCTTTAAAGTGATGCTGCATTACCGCATTGCCCACAGGCTGTATGAGAAGAAGCATTATTTTCTGGCAAGGTGGGTATCCCAGCGGGGGGTGCGGAAAACAGGGATTGAGATCCATCCTGGGGCACAAATTGGCAAAGGCTTCTTTATCGATCATGGAAATGGTGTTATAATTGGGGAGACTACTGTCATAGGGGATAATGTGACCTTATACCAGGGGGTGACCCTTGGGGGGACAGGGAAAGAGCAGGGAAAGCGCCATCCCACCGTGGGCAACAACGTTATGATCAGTGCCGGGGCCAAGGTGTTAGGTTCCTTTAAAATTGGGGATAATTCTAAGATAGGGGCGGGAAGCGTCGTGCTGGAAGAGGTGCCGCCCAATTCCACAGTGGTGGGTGTGCCGGGGAGGGTGGTAAAGCGGGACAATCGATCCCTTCCCCAGGAGGAGCTTGACCAGGTAAACCTGCCCGACCCTATAAAGGAAGAGATCAGTTCCCTGCACGGCGCCAACTTAGAGCTGACCAACCGCTTGCTTGATTTAGAGCAGGAAGTGCGAAAAATAAAACGCGGGGGAAACCCAAAGCCCCGCAGAAATGAGGAATGATGAAAATTTACAACACACTGTCCAGGAAAAAAGAAGAACTTGTCCCTTTAGAGGAAGGAAAGATCAAAATGTATGTGTGCGGCCCTACGGTATACGATTTTATCCATATAGGCAACGCACGGCCCATGATTGTGTTTGACACGGTAAGGCGTTATATGGAGCGCAAAGGATATGAAGTGAACTTTGTATCCAATTTTACAGATGTTGATGACAAGATCATCAAAAAGGCCCTGGAGGAAGGGGTGGACGCTTCTGTGATCTCCCAGCGTTATATTGAGGAATGCAAAAAGGATATGGCGGCCCTGAATGTAAAGCCGGCCACCACCCATCCCAAGGCCACGGAAGAGATTGGCGGCATGCTGGATATGATCGGGGACCTGATGGAGAAGGGATATGCCTATGCGGCGGCGGACGGTACTGTTTACTATAGGACCCGGCGGTTCCAGGAATATGGGAAGCTTTCCCACAAAAATCTCGATGACCTCCAGGGGGGGAACCGTTCCCTGCTGGTAACAGGCCAGGACCAGAAGGAGGATGCCCTGGACTTTGTGCTCTGGAAGCCCAAAAAGGAAGGGGAGCCTTACTGGGAATCCCCCTGGTGCCAGGGACGCCCGGGGTGGCATATTGAGTGTTCGGTGATGAGCAGGAAATATCTGGGGGAGGAAATTGACATTCATGCAGGGGGGGAGGACCTGGTCTTCCCACACCATGAAAATGAGATCGCCCAGTCAGAGGCGGCAAACGGGAAGCCCTTTGCCAAATACTGGATGCACAACGCCTTTTTAAATATCAACAACAGGAAGATGTCCAAATCCCAGGGGAATTTCTTTACGGTAAGGGATATTGGGGAAAAATATGATCTGCAGGTACTGCGGTTTTTCATGCTTTCCGCCCATTACCGGAGCCCTTTGAATTTCAGCGCAGAGCTGATGGAAGCGGCGGCAAACGGCTATGGGAGGATCGTCACCAGTGTGGGCAACCTGGATTACCTGCTGGAAAACGCCGGGGACCTTCCTATGGACGAAAGGGAGAAATGCCTTGTACAGGAGGCAGAAGGCTTTGGGGATAAATTTGACCAGGCCATGGAGGATGATTTTAACACAGCGGATGCCATTGCCGCCATTTTTGAGCTGGTGAAGTTTGCCAATTCCCATACCGATGCAAACAGCAGCAGGGAGTTTTTGCAGAAGATGAAGGGAGAGATAATGGAGCTTTGCGGAGTGTGCGGGCTGATCGTGGAGAAGCAGCAGGAGATGCCCCAGGGGGACATTGAGGCACTGATCGCAGAACGCCAGGCGGCCCGGAAGGCAAAGAATTTTCAGCGGGCGGACGAGATCAGGGAGGAACTGCTTGGCAGAGGGATCATCCTGGAGGATACCCGCGAAGGAGTGAAATGGAAGAGAGCATAAGCCTGTTATCACAGATCAAAATGAGCTTTGGCTTGAAGGAAGTAGATATCCGCACCTATTCCCCATTGACCCTCGCTTATATCGGGGACGGGATCTACGAGCTGGTAGTCCGGACGATTGTAGTGCAGATGGGTAACGCGCCGGTAAATAAGCTGAACAAAAAGACTATCCAGTATGTGAAAGCCCCTGCCCAGGCACAGATTGCCCAGGGGCTTTTGGAAGAATTTACCCCAGAAGAGCTGGCGGTGTATAAAAGAGGGAAAAATGCAAAGCCTTATTCTGTGGCCAAAAACGCCACACTGGGAGAGTACAAAAGCGCCACAGGGCTGGAGGCGCTGATGGGATACCTATACCTTACCGACCAGATGGAGCGGGCGCTGGCGCTGATGAAAATCGGTTTACATAAGATAGAAGAGAAAGAAGCATAAGACGGGAGCCGCGCACAGGCGGCGGGTGAAAGCGGGCAGGGCCGTTCTTACAGGAGAGGGAAAATGGAAAAAGAAAAGGAAACCAGGGAGCCAAATGAGTTTATAATAGAAGGAAGGAACCCGGTGATCGAAGCTTTCCGTTCAGGGAAAGCCATTGACAGGGTCTATATACAGGATGGGTGCCAGGACGGCCCCATACAGACCATTAAGAGGGAAGCCAGGAAGAAGGGTACCCCGATCAAGTATGTGGCAAGGGAACGCCTTGGCCAGATATCGGAGACGGGCAGGCACCAGGGGGTGATCGCCTGTGCGGCGGCTTATGAATATGCAGAAGTGGAGGACATGCTCCGCCTGGCGGAAGAAAAGGGGGAACCGCCTTTTCTCTTCCTGCTGGACAACATTGAAGACCCCCATAATCTGGGAGCGATCATAAGGACTGCCAACCTGGCGGGGGCCCATGGCGTAATCATTCCCAAAAACCGGGCGGTGGGGCTGACGGCGGCGGTGGCGAGAGCTTCCGCAGGGGCACTGAATTATACGCCGGTGGCCCGGGTGACCAACCTGGCCGCCGCCATCACGGAGCTGAAAAAGAAAGGGCTTTGGTTTGTATGCGCCCATATGGATGGTGAGAGTATGTACAGCCTGAATTTAAAAGGCCCTATAGGCATGGTAATCGGCAGCGAAGGAGAAGGGGTGGGACGGCTGGTAATGGAAAAGTGCGATATGACAGCGTCGATCCCCATGAAGGGGAACATTGATTCCCTGAACGCCTCTGTAGCGGCCGGCGTGCTTGCCTATGAGATCCTGCGGCAGAGGCTTGGGTAATATCAGGTGAGAGTAAGGACATGGGAAAAATAAACCGCTTTTTACTAACGGCCATTGCCATGGTGGCAATCATGATTGCTGCCGTGGGGGTTGACAGGGGATTAAAATATTACGAAGCCCGCAGGTGGGAAAAGGAGCGGGTGGCAAGGTATGAACAGGCATATGCGGAAGCTGCCGATATCAGGATGACTATCAAGGAGCTGTCCAGGGACAAGGATGCCATTGAAGCTTTTATTGAGGAAAACAGGGCATATTTTGATGAGGATGAAGAGCAGTTCCTGTTATGGGAATCTGGTATGGGGGAGAGCCTGGGGGAACCCGGGTTTGACGGTGCCCAGGAAAGTAGCCTCACACAGGAGGGCAATGGGGATATTCCCGGGACAATTTCCGGGGAAAGTATAGATATTCCGCAGCCAGGGACGGAAGGGGTATCTGAAAACCAGATAACAGAAGGGCCTTATGGGGAAGGGGATATTTCAGGCGGCCAGGCGCCAGGGGAACCGGGCGATTATGGCAGCCAGGGGCAGGACATTTCCGGTAACTGGATAATGGATAACTCTGGCAACGGGATATGGGATGTTTCCGGCAATGGCGCACCGGAGGTATCCGGCAACGGGATATGGGGCATTTCCGGCAATGGCACACCAGAGGTATCCGGCAACGGGATATGGGGCATTTCCGGCAATGGCGCACCAGGAGTATCCGGCAACGGGATATGGGATATTACCGGCAGCCAGGCCACAGATATCTCCGGCAATAAGGCAGGCGGCATTTCCGGCAACAGTGCCATGTACCTGCCTGCCGGACAGGGGGGAAGTACCATATCCGGTAATACGCTGCTGGAAAAGAGGAAGGTCCGGGGGTCTTATATGGAAACCCGGATGCAGAACAAGTCGGATTTAAAGGTCATTGCCCATAAGGAGTTTGACTTCTCCGGCATGTCCATTGCCTGCCTTGGGGACAGCATTACCCAGGCAGCGAACCTGGATGATATGGAAAACTACCAGCAATATTCTTATCCCACCAGGCTGAAAGAGCTGCTGGGGGCGAAAAACGTGACAAACCTGGGAATCGGCGGCTCTTCTATTGGAAGATATTGGGAAAACGCCTTTGTGGACAGGTTCCGGGAGATACCGCAGGATACAGACCTGATCATTGTTATGGGAGGGACCAACGACGGTTTCTGCCTGGACCAGGAGGATTTTGGCACAATGGAAGAACGTAAACCAAGAACTTTTCTTGGGGATCTGGACGAGCTGATGCGTGGGCTGAAAGAGTCTTACCCGGAGGCAGACATTATATTTGTGACGCCCCTGCCCAATGTTCTCCATGATATGCTCCGGAAGGAACGGAGCGAACTTTTGTCCCAGACAGTGATTGCTGGCGCAATCCGCAAGCTGGGGGCGGAACACGGGATTCCGGTAATTGACCTTTATAATTCCAATGTGCTGGATACCCATGACGCGGCGGTGATCTATAACTATATGCCTGACGGGGTACACTGTAATGAGGACGGCTACGTCCTGTTGGCGGAGCGGATTGCCGCGGAGCTGATACGGTTTTATGAAAACAGGGAGGGTTTTGATGGGAAATCAATATGATGTGATTATTATCGGTGCGGGGCCGGGAGGAATCTTCTGTGCCTATGAGTTATTGGATAAAAAGAAGGATTTAAAGGTATTGCTTGTTGAAAAGGGGCGTTCTATAGAAAAGAGACAGTGTCCTAAACGTACCACGAAACAATGTGTGGGCTGTAAGCCCTGCTCCATCACCACAGGGTTTGCAGGGGCGGGGGCGTTTTCTGACGGGAAGCTGTCCCTTTCCCCGGACGTGGGGGGAAACCTTCCTGCGATCCTGGGCTATGAGGCCACAGAGAAGCTGATTAGCGAGTCAGATAGCATTTATCTGAAATTCGGCGCGGATACCAACGTTTACGGGATAGATAAGCAGGCGGAAATCCGGGAGATCAGGAAGAAAGCCATCAACGCCAATTTAAAGCTGGTGGAATGCCCCATCCGCCATCTGGGGACCGAGGAAGGCTATAAGATTTATGAAAAGCTCCAGCATCACCTTACAGAGCAGGGAGCAGAGCTTAAATTCAACACCATGGTGGAAGAGATCCTGGTGGAAGGCCACCGGGCGGTGGGCATCCGCACGGACAAGGGAGAGGTTTATTACGCCGGGGAGATTGTGTCCGCTGTTGGGCGTGAGGGGGCCGACTGGTTCAAAAATAAATGTGAGGAAATCGGCATTGAGACTACCCCAGGCACAGTGGACATTGGTGTCCGGGTGGAAGTGCGGGATGAAGTGATGCAGTTCCTGAACGAAAATTTGTATGAAGCCAAGCTGATTTACCATACCCCTACCTTTGACGACAAGGTGCGGACTTTCTGTACAAACCCTTCCGGGGAGGTTGCCACGGAATACTATGAGGGCGGCCTGGCGGTGGTGAACGGCCACGCTTACAAATCCAGGGAATACAAGACCAACAATACCAATTTTGCAATCCTGGTAAGCAAAAATTTTACCAAGCCTTTTAAAACCCCAATAGAGTACGGGAAACATATCGCCCAGCTTTCCAATATGCTCTGTGGGGGCAGGATCATGGTACAGACTTTCGGTGACCTGCGCAGGGGAAGAAGGACCACGGAGGAACGGCTGTGCCGGAATAACCTGCTTCCCACCTTAAAGGATGCAGTGCCCGGGGATCTTTCCCTGGTATTCCCCCACAGGATTATGGTGGATATAGAGGAGATGCTCCTGGCCCTGGATAAGATCACCCCGGGGATTGCGGCGGAGGAGACATTACTGTACGGTGTGGAGGTGAAATTCTATTCCAACCGGGTGATTGTAAACAAGGATTTTGAGACCAGCATCAAAGGGCTCCGGGCCATCGGTGACGGGGCGGGAGTGACCAGAGGGCTGCAGCAGGCCTCCGCAAACGGTATCAGCGTGGCAAGAAGCATCCTGGATTCTAAGAGGGCATGAAGGCCATGGGCTGCAAGGGAAAGGGCGGCCCGGGAGGCAAAAACCTGGGCGCTGGAGAAAGCAGGAGGCGAAAACGCTTAAAGGGCGCAGGAAGATTGGCAGCAATGCTGTTGTTGGGGTTGCTGCTTTTGGGCCTTACCGGCTGTGGGAAAAGCCAGGCAGGCATCCGGCTGGTGCTTACCACCGGGTTTAAAAAAAATGAGGTTTTCCGCATTGAATCCATGTCCTGTACCCTGCCGGAGGTGATGGTTTACCTGGTCAACACCAAAGAACAGTATGAGAGCGTTTACGGAGAAAAAATATGGGAGACCAGTTTAAACGGCGTGACCTTGGAGGAAAGCATCAAGGATACGGTGCTTGCCCAGCTTGCCCAGGTAAAGACCATGAACCTGCTGGCAGGGCAATATGATGTGGCCCTGAATGAAGAAGAGCGGCAGAAGGTTAAAGAAGCCGCCGCCGCCTACTTTGGCTCCCTGAACCAGGCAGAGCGGGAAGCCATGCAGGCCACGGAGGATATCATTGAAAACCTTTATACGGAGTTTGCCCTGGCAAATAAAGTGTACGAGTATATTATCAAGGATATCAACCCGGAAATCAGCGATGATGAGGCCAGGACCATCACTGTGCGTTACATTTTTATCAGAACCTGCTCTGTGGACAGTGCAGGAGTGAAAACACAATACAGCCCGGAAGAAAAGGCCAAAGCGCGGGCGCTGGCAGAGGAAATCCTGGGCCTGGCAAGGGAAGAAGGGAGCGACTTTGAAGAGCTGGTGTTAACCTACAGCGAAGGGGAAAAGAATACCTATTCCTTCGGAAAAGGGGAGACGGAAAAGATTTTTGAGGATGCCGCCTTTAACCTGGGGACGGACGAGGTCAGCGGCCTTATAGAGACAGAGAATGGCTATTATATTATCAAATGTATCAGCACGTTTAACCGGGAGGAGACCGATGCCAACAAAGTGAAGATTGTGGAAAAGCGCAGAAGAGAAGTGTTTGGCCAGGAATACGACGTGTTTGTGGCATCCCTCACAAGGACCTTGAATGAAGAACTCTGGGCAAAGGTTTCCTTTGTGGAGGACGATGAGATAGAAACCAAAGATTTTTTTGATATTTACAATCAATATTTCAGTTAAGGCCCGGGAGGCTTTGTAGTTTTGAAAGGCCATTTATATTCTTTCCAGTACTATAAAAGAAGTTAATAAAAATTTTAGAATTGGGGAAACCTTGAAAATATAGGGTTTTCCAGCAATTATTAGCACTCTTTTTAAATGAGTGCTAATTTTGTCTTGACTTTTGGGCAAAAGGGAATTACACTTTACTTTAGCGAAAAGAAAGCAAGGCGAAAAGCCTTCAGGGAGATTGAGGAAAAGAGAAAAGGAGTGATTTATCGTGGCGGAGAAACACGGAAGTTTATCTATCAACAGTGAAAACATATTCCCGATTATCAAGAAGTGGCTGTATTCAGACCATGACATCTTTTTCAGGGAATTGATATCCAATGGCTGTGACGCCATTACCAAACTAAAGAAGCTGGATATGATGGGAGAATATTCCCTGCCGGGGGATTATAAGGCGAAAATTCAGGTGCTGGTAAACCCGGAAGAGAAAACCCTGAAATTTATCGACAACGGTATCGGCATGACGGCGGATGAGGTAGAAGAATATATTAACCAGATTGCCTTTTCCGGGGCAACTGATTTTATTGAAAAATACAAGGACAAGACCAACGAAGACCAGATCATCGGCCACTTCGGGCTGGGATTTTATTCCGCCTTTATGGTAGCCGACGAGGTGCATATCGACACCCTTTCCTGGCAGGCGGACGCCAAGCCCGTTCACTGGGAGTGCGACGGCGGCACGGAATTTGATATGAAGGAGGGGGACCGCACGGAAGTGGGTACGACCATTACCCTTTTTATCAATGAGGACGTGCTGGAGTTCTGCAATGAATACAAGGCAAGGGAGGTAATAAAAAAATACTGTTCCTTCATGCCTGTTGAGATCTACCTTTCCAAGGAAAATACCAAGGATACCCAGACCATTGACGCAGAGGAAAAGCTGGACACCGACACTGTGGTGGAGGAGATCAAGCCGGAGAAGGACGAGGACAAATTACGCTATAAGATCATCAAGCGTCCCGAGCTTTTAAATGAAACCGCACCTTTGTGGACAAAGCATCCCAATGAGTGCACCAAAGAAGAGTATCTGGAATTTTACCGCAAGGTTTTCCAGGATTACAAGGAGCCTTTATTCTGGATACACCTGAACATGGACTATCCTTTTAACTTAAAGGGAATTTTGTACTTCCCCAAGATTAACATGGAGTACGAATCCATTGAGGGCGTTATCAAGCTGTACAACAACCAGGTATTTATCGCGGACAATATTAAAGAAGTGATCCCGGAATTCCTGATGCTCCTTAAGGGCGTCATCGACTGCCCGGACCTGCCCCTTAAAGTTCCCCTGCACCACGGCGGCCGGGGTTTCGGGACTTTTTCCTTGGGCTGTCAGCTTTCCGGCAATTTCCCCAAGATGCTTTGAGCCCATAAGAAACACCAGCGTCCCTTCAAGGGCAGCAAGAATCTTGGGGTCTTCAGGAAGGCTCTCCCCCTTTGCTGTGTGCCCTGTTATCACATGGAAGCTTCTGCTCATTCCCCGGCAGGTAACGGGAATCCCTGCAAGGGCAGGCACGGCAATGGATGAAGTAATGCCGGGAATTTCCCTGACTTCTATTCCTTCCTTTTTCAAGGCAAGCATTTCTTCCCCGCCCCTTCCAAATACAAAAGGGTCGCCCCCTTTCAGCCGTACCACGTTCTTACCCTGTTTTGCCTTCTCTGCCAATAGGCCGTTGATTTCTTCCTGGGGCATACTGTGTCTTCCCCTGCGCTTGCCGACATAAATCTTTTCGCAGCTCTCCGGCGCATGGGCAAGAAGCCTTGCATCCACCAAATCATCGTGCACCAACACCTGGGCTTTTCTCACTGCATTCAACCCTTTAAGGGTGATTAAGTCAAAAGCCCCGCAGCCCGCTCCCACAGGGGTAACCACTCCCGGAGAATTCCTTTTCTTAGACAGATTTAAATAAAAGGCACATAAGTTCTCCGTCTCCTCCTTTGAAAGGGGACGGTCTTTCTCCATACACAAATCGGCCGCTTCTTTCAAAAAGCCGGCCCGTTTATGGGAATCTGCAATTCTTTCTCCTGCATAAGTGCGCAGCTTCTCAAGATAATCCAGAATTTCTTCCATCCTGCCGGGCAATTCCCGGGCTGTCCGGCTCCTTATACTGGCCGCAGTCTGAGGGCTGGCCCCTTCCGTGGAAATTCCCACTGTCAGCTTTCCTTCCTTTACCAGTGCCGGAAACAGAAAGCCGCAGGCTTCCCTGTCATCCGCAACATTGACCAGAATATTCTTCTCCCTGCAAAGCTGTGCCACACGCTGGTTCAGCGCTTTGTCACCGGAAGCCGCAATCACAAACAGACAGCCCTCCACATCAGTCTCTGTAAACTCCCGCTCCTTGCAGATAATCTTCTCATTTTCCGCCAGTTCCCGGGAAACAGCCGGGGCCACCACCGTAAGTTCCGGCTCAAAAGACATCAGTTTTTCCGCCTTCCGGGAAGCCACCTTTCCACCTCCCACAATCAAAGCTTTTTTTCCTTTAATATCAATAAAAAAGGGAAAGTAACCCATTTCTGCTCCTTTCTTTGCACTCCCTTTGTAAAGTCTACCGGGGATACAGGATATCTGCAAGCTGTTCATAGGCTTCACCCCACCGCGCATTTGGTTTCAAATTAAAAAGCCGCTTATCCAGCAGATAATAGTTTCCGTTTTTTACTGCTGACAGGGAAGTCCATGCAGGATTTGAGATGAGCATGTCCTCCACGTTTTTCATGGCCGCCTCCTGATTGTTCCCCTGAACCGTCACAAAGATGTATTCCGGGTCTGCGGCTATGACTGCTTCCATGCTCAAATCTTCTAAAAGGGAATCCGAACTGTCTGCAATATTGACACATCCAAGACCTGCCAGCATCTCTCCGCACACATTCCCTTCACTGCCCTTGGCCTTTACGCTGGTGGAGGATGCCCGCAGAAACAGCACGGAAGGGCTGCTCCCATCCACCCTCTTTTTCGCATCCGCAATCTGTTCCTGCACGTTCAGGCCGTTTTCTTCGTATAAATCTCTCCGGCCTGTAATCTGCGTGCAAATATCCAGCATGTGAAGGTACTCTTCAAAATCTGACACGGCAAAATAGGCAGCAGGAATCTGCGCCTGTTCAAAAATATCCAGAAGGGCAACATCTGCCTCCGTATTGACGCTTGCCAGCACGAAATCCGGCCCGGAGGCTATCAGCCGTTCTACATCCGGCTCCTGTATACTTCCCAGATTGACCGTGTCCTCTCCTAAATCAAGCTTAAGGCTTTCCCACGCATCATTGACCGTCGCAGTCACTTCTCCTCCTGCCAGAAGCCAGATATCTGCAAAACTCCCAATCAATGCCGCCACCTTCCGGGGATTTTCCACCACAATTTCCCTGCCCAGATCATCCGTAAATGTAACCGTTCCGGTCAATGCATGCTCTGTCCGGTCTGTACTGTCCGTACTTCCGCTCTCTTTTGCCGCCGCAGTGCCAGCGTCCTCCTGCACTTCTACTGTCTGCCCTTTATCCGTATCTCTATTCTCCTGCGTCCCTGCTGTCTGCCCGTTGTTCCTGCTGCATCCTTCCAGCAGCAGAAAGCAAAAAATCAAAGCTATCGTGCCTGCCGTAAACCGCTGCATACGATTTTTCATTGTCTACTCCCCCTTCTTTTCCCATATAAGCAAAAGCATCCCCTCTCTCACCGCCACACTGCTTTCCTTTCCAATAAATTCATTGCTCACACCCACCGGATATTCTTTCGTAAGCTTCGCATGATCCAGTTCGTACTTAAGCCCTTTCTCACAAACCCCAAGAGCCTCATCCCCCAGACAAAACACTGACAAATAGCCTTCTTCCTCTTTTCCAAAAACAATTTCTTCGTTATAAATGACCCGGTACCAGACGCCTTCTCCAACCAGTATCCCATGTCCGCCTTTCACTGCCAGTCCTGCCAGTAACTGCACATTGGCCATGGTATGGGAAATCCTTCCTCCTGTTACGCCGTAAAGCACAAATTCCCGGTACCCTCTTTTCCATCCTTCCTTTACAGCCCACCCGGCATCCGTGTCATCTTTTTCCGGCGGCAGCACTGCCACCTGGGGATGCTTTGGTACATAGCCAAGAGAATCGAAATCACCAACTGCCATGTCCACTCTGATGCCTCTTTCTGCACAATGCCCAAATCCTCCGTCACAGGCGATCACCATATCCCCTTTGAAAGGGCGGGGCAGTCCGTCGCCGAACTGTCCCGCTCCTATAACGTAACATACTTTCATCCGGTTAATCATTCCTTTCTAATCACCACATAAGACCCTGCATTCCTTCTGGTAACAGGCAATGCCATACTTTAATACTGTATGCATTCCGTCCCCGTAAAGCTGGTGGGCATACCGTTTCTTTTCAATCTGTTCAGGAGCGGCCCTGCACAGAGCTTCCACATCAGAATCATGGGCATACTTTACAGTTCCTGCTTTCGCTTAAGTATACCTTAAAACATGCAGGAATAGCAAGGCTTATCCCTTCGTCATTTTACCCCTTTAAATGCAGCAAGGCACCCCTAAAAAAGGCGCCTCAAAATCTGTTTCCCTTTATATCTGCTTTCTCACGATCAAATATTCGTCTCCCGGCTGGTAATAAGGGCAGTCCCGGAATTCATCCGCCAGAAATCTGGCCATTTCGTCTTCGTCCAGATCCACTTGGCAGACATAACATTCATAATCATCCTCATATATGTAATTATTACATTGCTCGCAGGAACCTGATTTTTTCCTTTTCACACGCATGAACCGCCAGCCTCCTTTCCCTCCTCCCGGACCTTTCCTTACACATATTCTTTTAGTCATTCTTATATTCCATAGGGATCTATTCACTGCCCGGGCTGATGCCTTGCACCGTTTCTTTTCGTTTATGCCTGTAATACGCCACGTCCCTGCATACATCACTGCAGATCATTTTCCGCATGGACGCGCTGTCCACACCTATCTTATTTTCCTGGTCAAACTGGTACAGGGCAAAGCATACCAGCTTGGAAAAGACCGCCATAGAAAGATAAACGCTTTCCTCATGGTTTATCCTTCCTTCTGTTTCTGTCTCTCCGGCAAGAATCATACGCACGATATCCATAACCAGCATATCTTCTTCTTTTTTAGTTTCCATCATCTCCCGTAGTTTGCCGCTGACTGCGGAATTATCCATCAGTACATGAATGGCGCGTACGAAGCAGTTAATTTCAACTATCTTTTTTTCCATGCTTATAAGGACCCTGTCCATCCTTGCGTACAGCCCTTCTTCTTCCTTAAGCTGCCTGCACATGTCCTGACATTCCCTTTTCAGCTCATGGAAAAGGGCGCCCGCAATCATTTCTTCCTTATTAGAAAAATATTCATAGGCAGTTCCCTTTCCAATGCCTGCTTTTGCCGTTATTTCCGACACAGTAAGGTTATTTAAGTCCGCCCCTTCCCTGAACAAATCTATGACTGCCCGGTAAGTGGCCAGCACCTTGGGGGCAAATTCTCTGCTTTCCATCTCTCACCCCTCCTTATCCTGCAGTCCTATTTTCTTTTCCCTTGAAAAAATATCGTAGATGCAGGGAATCACTATCAGGGTAAGCAGGGTTCCGTAAACAAGACCTCCAATGGTAACAATTGCCATTGGTTTGCCCATCTCCGAGCCCATATCGTTGCTGAATACCATCGTGCACAGCGCGAGAATGGTGGTGAGGGCCGTCATAAGCACCGGCCGAAGCCTAGTCTTTCCGGCATGAATCAGGGCTTCTCTCTTACCCATCCCCTCGTCCCTTAACTGGTTCGTATAGTCCACCATCACGATTCCGTTATTGACGATGATACCGGAAAGCATGACAAATCCGATAAGCGCGATTACGCTGAGCTCGCTTCCGCTGATTACCAGACCAAAAAAGCCGCCGGTAAAGGCAAGGGGTATGGTAAACATGATGATAAAAGGCGATAACAGCGACTGGAACTGCGCCACCATAATCAGGTACATGAATATCAGCGCCAGCAGAAGCATCAGGTAAAGCTGTTCCATAGCGTCCGTAATCATTTCGTTTTCGCCGCTCATCACAAGGTTGTAGCCGCCTGGCATTTCATACTTGTCAAGCTCCGCCTCCAGCACATCCGAGACAAGTCCGACATTGTAGCCGTCGGCAATGTCTGCGGATACCTCGATGTACCGGTTCTGGTCAATTCTGTTTACAGAATCGGGTGAAATAGAATTTTCAAAATCCGCGACCTCCGACAGGGCTACTTTATCCTTTGTTCCGTCCTGTCTGGTTCTCTCAAGCACCACGTCCTTCACCAGATTTCTGGTAAGAGCAATATCCGAACCGTGTTTCACATAAACACTGTACTCATTGTCAACCGTTTCCAACGTTGTGATACTGGCGCTTTCGGCCAGTTTTGCGGAAAGCTGCTGGAATACCTCGGCGACAGTCATTCCGTGTTCAATGGCCTTGTCCCTGTCAACAATCACACGCAGTTCTCCCGTGGATTCCTCTAATCCGTCGGAAACGTTTTCCGTTCCCTCCACGGCTTCCACAATGGCCGC
>OFHA01000281.1_pt1 | contig 46229 bp, 53 predicted proteins | sample 1521891 | NCBI WGS metagenome assembly OFHA01 (sample SAMEA3504089, study PRJEB24116) | mouse gut metagenome | biome: mouse gut; feature: mouse-associated habitat; material: faeces | place: Denmark | collected 2011
CGTTTTCATCACGGGATTAAAATCCCGTGTTTTCAACGGCAATTTATTCAATAAAAATAGTACGTCTGTATAAACTATTTATGATATTTTTTTGAGCTATTTTGATTTGGAAAAAGCCTATCATGGCTCCCTACTCGCACACCCACTGCTACCAATTCATTGCGTTCAATATACCAAATGACTACTACATCATTCGATTCAGTAGGATGCTGTCCTTTAGGAGTATCGCGAATATAAAATTCACGATATCCAGATAAACGACGCTTAAGTTGATGATCTCTATACTCAAGAGGCAAAGTACCTGTTTCAAGCAACTCATCAATTGCAGCTCTTACATCATCGATAATAGTAGGATCAATACGTCCAAGACGTTTTAAATCAGCATTAAATGTTGCTCGTGGTCTAAACTGTAGTTTCCCCATTACTTAAATTGCTCCCAATAATCATCGGTTGATTCTACAATCGGATCCTCTGGTAACTCATGTCTTTGAATTAGTTGATCACGAGCTACTGCATACTCTAAAGAGTCTTCTTTTGCTTGGAGAGCTTTTTCCATCCAATATAATTTATCTTGTGAAAGAACTGCTACTGAACGACTATTAGATCTAGCTATATAAACTACTTCATCATCTTCATTGACTTGATCTAAGTATTTCTTTAGATTTGCTCTAAAATCACTTTGAGTTAATGCTAACGTCATAGAATCTTCCTCCTTCACATTTCATATTGACTTTTTATGCCAAAGTGACATTTTTTCTATAAAGTCAAGCCGGTTTGTACTTAATATTGTACACGATTTCGTAATATAATCAACTTAAAAATTCAAATCCGCTTTAATAAGGTAATCGGGATTAAAATCCTGCGTTTTCAACGGTAATTTATTCAATAAATCAATACATACGTATCCCAAACGAGTGCAACTTTAAGAAATTCAATAAAATTCCCTTCAATTATATAAAAACATCTTGCTCAAATCTCTACAATATGATATAAATTTATATACAATATAGGGAGTAACCGACAAATATAATTTGTATTTATGGCGTCATATCACGAAAGCAATTTCCGCTGTAAATTTAAATGGTGAGACTATGCATAAGCTTTTTGAGTTTGGCATAGTCTCTTTTTTTGTCTGAACTCACCTAATTTCTGGAGGTTTTTATGAAAGACTACTACTTACAGCCGAAAGCTGAAGTTTTAAAAGAATTTAAAACGGACGCTAATGGTCTTACCGCTGAGCAAGCCGAAAAGAATCTTGCTAAATACGGTAAAAATGCTTTAGTTGAAGGCAAAAAGAAAACTGTTTTTCAAGTCTTTTTAGAGCAATTTAAAGACTTGATGGTCATTATTTTGATCATTGCTGCAGTTATCTCAGCTTTCACAGGTGAATTAGAAAGTACATTAGTAATTATTGCAGTTTTAATTTTGAATGCTGTGCTAGGCACCGTTCAACATGTTAAAGCTGAAAAATCACTAGCATCCCTAAAATCACTTTCCTCGCCGAGTGCGAAAGTTTTACGAAACGGGGAAAAGATTGAAATTGATTCTACCGAGGTAGTACCAGGAGACATCATACTTCTTGAAGCCGGTGACATGGTTACAGCTGACGGTAGAATTTTGGATAATTTTTCTCTCCAAGTAAATGAAAGTTCCTTAACTGGTGAATCGACTAATATCGATAAAGCCGATATAGACATCGATCACGAACTTCCTATCGGAGATCGAATCAATATGGTCTATTCAAGTTCCTTAGTTACTTATGGGCGTGCAAATGTCCTCGTTACGGGAACTGGAATGAACACTGAAATTGGAAAAATTGCTTCTTTAATGAATGAAACTAAAGAGCGTAAAACTCCTCTTCAAGTTTCTCTCGACAATTTCTCTTCCAAGTTGGCTACAACTATTTTAATTATCTGTGCGGCAATTTTAGGTTTACAAATCTGGCGTGGTCAGCCATTAATGGATGCCTTACTCTTTGCAGTTGCCTTAGCTGTTGCTGCCATTCCAGAAGCTTTGAGTTCCATTGTAACTATCGTACAAGCTATGGGCACTCAAAAAATGGCTAAAGAAAATGCAATTATTAAAAATTTAGCAGCTGTTGAATCCTTAGGTTCTGTTTCTGTTATTTGTTCTGACAAAACTGGTACTTTAACTCAAAACAAGATGACAGTAGAAGAAATCTATATTGGAGGCAAAGTATTAAAGCCTAACGAATTAGATTTAAGTAATCAGCTCCACCGTTACTTACTCTACGATGCAGTTTTAAATAATGACTCAAGTATTAAAGATGGAAAAGTTATTGGTGACCCAACAGAATCAGCTCTTATTGAAATGTATCGTCAAGTACCAGGAATTGATTTAGGTAATAATCAACTTGGTTTATCTGAAGAGGATTTACGCGATTTATTAACTCGTCAACAAGAGATTCCGTTTGATTCCGATCGAAAGTTAATGAGTACTAAGCACCTTATTCACAATGAACCAACAATTTTTGTTAAAGGTGCTATCGATGTTTTACTTGATCGCTGTGAAAATATCCGAATCGGCGATGAAGTTCGACCAATGACCGCTGAAGATAGAAAACAAATTTTAGCTCAAAATATGCATTTCTCCGAAAATGGTTTACGTGTCTTAACCTTTGCTTATAAGGAAAAAGATGAAGATCTCTCTTTAGAAACTGAGAACGGCTTTACCTTCATTGGATTGGTTGCAGAAATGGACCCTCCAAGAGAAGAAAGTGTTGTAGCAGTTGCTCGTGCCAAAAAGGCTGGCATTCGCACAGTCATGATTACCGGTGACCACAAAGTTACCGCGGTTGCAATCGCTAAGAAAATTGGTATTTTCACTGAAGGAGATACGGCCGTAACTGGATTAGAACTTGATAAAATGAGTGATTCAGAACTTGAACAAAAGATTGACAAGATTGCGGTCTATGCTCGAGTATCCCCTGAAAACAAAATTCGAATTGTTAAAGCCTGGCAAAATAAAGATAAAATCGTTTCCATGACTGGTGACGGGGTGAACGATGCACCTGCTCTTAAAAAAGCTGACATTGGTGTTGCAATGGGAATTACTGGTACTGAAGTTTCCAAAGACGCTGCCAGCATGATTTTAGCCGATGATAATTTTGCAACTATCATTAAGGCAGTGGCAAACGGTCGAACAGTATTTGAAAACATCAAAAATGCGATTATGTATCTACTTTCAGGCAACTTATCTGCCATTATTACTGTTTTGTTCGCTTCAATTGGTGGCTTGCCAGTTCCATTTGTCGCAGTTCAGCTTTTATTCATTAACTTAGTAACTGACTCTCTCCCCGCCCTTGCAATTGGAATGGAGCCAGGTGCACCAGATGTTTTAGATAAAAAGCCTCGTGATCCAAAGGTGGGTATTCTTGATAAAAGCTTAGTGACTAAAATCACTTTACAAGGTGCACTTATCTCAATCGGTGTAATTGTTGCCTTTATGCTTGGCCTTCAAACTAGTCCTGCTGTAGCAACTACCATGGCCTTCTCAACTTTGACATTTGCTCGTTTGCTTCACGGCTTCAATTGTCGTTCACAACACAGCATTTTTAAGATTGGATTTAAGAATAACTGGTACAGTTTAGCTGCCTTTGGATTAGGCACGTTATTATTAGCTGCAATTTTATTCATTCCTGGATTACACAGCTTATTTGCAGTAACTCCATTAACAAATACTCAATTCATTTGGATTGGTGTTTTGGCTTTAATTCCAACTGTAATTATTCAAATTGTTAAAACTATTAATGATGGTAAACAACATGTAGAAAATTAAGTTTCTAATGTGAGATAGTATCATTAAAAATATTAACCACATAAAAAAACTACCCTAAATTTAGGGTAGTTTTTTATAATCATCAATAACTTAATGCTCTATGTCCATCCATTGCCCAGTGATGTTTGAAAGTTGCAATACTCATTGAACGCCTAGTGCCAGTCCACGGATCATTATAATAAAGTGTATTTCCATGATAACCAGTTAATGTAATAGCATGATTTGAAAAACCATCAAACCATCCTACCCAGGCTACCACCAAATGCGAGCGAATTAACTTTCTTTTAATTGCATTTAAACTGCAATTAGTCATGTTAGTAGCAGTACCAAGATAATGGGAAACAACGGGTTTAACCCCATTAGGGGCAACCCAAAAACCAAGTGGAAATTCCCTATATGGGGAGCCTATAAAACCTTTATTTGGATCGTAGCTTCGTGGCATAACTTTAGCTGCTTGATCTTTAGTAACCTTTTTGCCAGCAAAATTAATCATCATCGTTACAGCTGTGATTTCACATCCAGTCGGCATCTGTGGTCGTTGACATATCACTTTAGCGTTGTTTTTAATGCCCCCAATAGAACCAGATTTATTAATCCAATAAAAAGATTTACCAGAGTTAGTATTGTTAAATCTCCTCTTACCATCTTGAGCAAAATAACCGTAAAAAGATTTTTTAGGTATTTTACGCACTCCTGTGAGCATTACCCCTTGTTTATCAAACAAATACCAAGATTTATTAATATTTCTTAATCCCTTTACAGGTTTATTATTTATTAAATAGTAGTTGTGCCCTTGACGAGTTACCCATTGATTAGAAATATTTTTTGATTGAGGATGGGATGTAGGCGTTTTGACATCTTTATTTTCTTGATTCGGTTGCTCCTGTTTTTGAATATCTTTTTGTCCAGAAGGAGTTGTGCTCGACGCATTTGAACCATCACTTTGATTATCTGCATTATTAACAGATTTAGAACTAGAATTAACACTAGTTACAGTAGCAGCTGATACACTTTGGCTATGAGCATTGATAAATACTATTCCTGAACATAGGAGCGCAACTAATAGAAATACTTTTTTATTTTTCATATCTTCCCTTGTAATTAAATGAATGGTCTCTTAATACCAGCAATTACATTTCTTTGGCCATTAACAATTGGTTGAACCATGACACATGGTGGCCAGCTCTCAATTACGCGGTTATTGCCAAGGTAAATAGCAATGTGCCAAATTGTACGAGTTCCTGGTTGATAGTAAAATACTAGATCTCCTCGTCTACGTTGTGAATATGGTACCCTCTTCAAATGCTTATCTGCCCATAGATTGCGAGAGTTCCATTCATTTCCAGGATGAGCGTGGCCGATTGAACTAGTTGGAATTGGGCTAATACCTCCAGCATAAAGACTTTGCATTACCAAGCCAGAACAATCAACACCATAATTTGGACTTGATGAACAGCCAGCAAGCCAAGGTTTACCCATGTATTTGTAAGCTTGCTTGATCATCGCTTCGATATGGGCCGAGCGACCTTGCCATGCTTGCGCTTGCAGTGGAGCAATATAGCTATCAATGCCATACCATGAACTCTTAGAAAAGCCCATCTTTTGCCAAGTCTTCAAGTCAACATTCCCGGTTACAGGTAAATAATGGTTTCTTTGGAAGTTCTTTACAGCATTATAAGTAGCTTGGTTATAGTAGTTTGTACCATACCACGTACCCATTCTGTGCATTACTTTCCAAGTTTTGATACCTTCATAGCCTCGGTAAAGATTGTAACCTACTTTTCCATATGGCTTTACTTGCGTATAGTGGACTTGATGATAAGCTTTTGGATTTTGATAACCCTTAATCTTTTTAATCAAATTCTTTTTAGCAATGATAAAGCCAGACCGAGTTTTCAATACAGGAATTCCATCACTATTTTTAGTCAAACTACTAATTAAATAATGACTACCAGATTTTGCTTTAATAGCAACTTTGGTTAAATTTGCATCTTTATACAAAGTAGTAGTTTTATTTAAACGAATAATCTTTGGATTTTTCCAAAGATAATCTGACTTGTTAATACTCGACTTTTTTTGAGAATCTATTGTTGCCGAATCATTTCCTTTAGACTCTCCTGAATCAATTTTAGCTAAAATTTGTGATGAATTTCCTTCCAAATTATCAGCATTGGCAACAGTAGAAGTAGATAAACCAAGAGCTAATAAAACAGCAGTAATACTTGCTGTAAACACTTTTCTTTTCATTCATTTTCTCCTCATATTATAAAATTCAATGTAATTTTACTCTTAAATGAATTAAATTAAAAGATAATAATTTACCTAAACACATTAAAGTAAAAATCCCCTTATTTTTATAAATCAAACGAAAAAGAAAATAACAAAAGTGAGTAAGCTCTATTTACCAATATATTTAGACGAAACATTAAAAAGCACTTTTATAAAATATTACTCAGAGCAATTTAATTGAATTACACCATAAATATACAGAAAAAAGGAGCGATGCTTTTGTATCGTTCCCTTTTTTCTAGATTCTAGCTTTATATCTTGTTAATCCATATTTTATGCTTACATATACAACCATGAAAATCGATCCACTAATAAACCAATTAGGAAAAACGGATGTCATAACTACGGAGGATCCGTTATTGCTAGTATTAACTTTCACTCCTAAAATATTCGAAATTACCGGTATATTCAGACGAAACCATAAAATTAGTGAAAAATATCCCAGTGTTATAAGAATCCAAATTCCCAGAGCTTTAATTATTTGCCTTTCCAAATATCTCATCATCGCTATTTTCATTCTCCATAAATCACTCCTCCCACACTTACCAAAAGAATAGCCCAAATAGTTCCTGCTAGCAATGCGATAACGAATGCTAGTATTTTATTGATTTTATTTTCTAGGAGGATGTTAATGAAAATTATCATTATTATTTGAGAAACAATTATTACCTCCTGCCTTATCCTTTGCAGACCAAGTAAGGGCAAGAGTAAAGCAAATCCAACTGTAGCAAAGATTAAAATCATCCATACTTTCCAGGATACTTTTTTCAATAATCCATCAGACTCAGTCAAAGCAAATCCTATTATTCCACCAATTAATACTGGTATCATAATAACACCTCCTAAAGATTATTTTTAATTATCACATAATCTTACTATCATTTACAATCAAAATTTCTACTTTTATAAAAATCTGCTTGACAATAATCAACAGGTACCTGTAGAATATTTCTGTTATTTATAACAGGTACCTGATATAAATTTAAGGAGTTGAAATAATGAAAAACGAAAAACAAAAATTGAATGAGACATTTATGGATTTACTATATTTGATTCGAAAATATCATATGCTAACGCATCAACATGGTGGTCCGCTGGCAGACACGAGTCGTGGCCAAGGAAGAATTTTAGCTATTCTCAAACTTAAACCAGAAATGACCACTAAAGATTTAAGTTACCTTCTTGGAATTCGGCAACAATCTTTAAATGAAATGCTGAAAAAGCTGGAAAAAGAAGGCTATATTTCTCGAAATCCTTCTTCAAAAGATCGACGTATAATGTTAATTAGTTTAACTGAAAAAGGAAAAGCAGTTAAACAAATCGCTGATGATAATTCTGGGATGCTGGACGATTTTTCCAAAGAAGAGCTCAGAGATTTCAATAAGTATCTCACTCAACTTTGCGAAGCTTATAATAAGAAAATTAAAGAAATTGCTACTCCAGAAGATGAAGCAAAATTTGATGAATTTTATCAACGAATCGAAAAAATGCGCGAAAAGATGGGCGATGAAGAACTTCGCAAGTTTATGCAGAATAATAGTCCTTTTGGTCCCATGTTTCATCGCCCTTTTTAAAGGAGAATTTAAATGAATAAAGAGAGACAAAGCACATTCAAATTTAGTGACTTTTTTAAATTGATCAATCAAATTCATCCTAAATACTGGCAGCTGATTGTCGGAATTTTACTAGGTTTTATTTCAACGGGTGCTAGTTTATTCGTTCCACAATTAGCCCAACGATTAATTAACAACTTTCGACATGTTAGCCCAAGCTTGATTATCTTAACAGCAATAATTTTTATTGGAGGATTATTAATCGGTGCTCTTTCTGGTTTAATTCTAGGGATTTTTGGTGAAGATGTTGTAGCTAAAATGCGTAAAACGCTTTGGAGTAAATTGCTTCATTTACCAGTTAAGTATTTTGATAATATTAAAATTGGTGAAATCAGCTCGCGTTTAGTAAATGACACTTCTCAAGTTAAAAATCTGCTTGCTAATACTTTGCCAAATGCTGTTACTTCTCTTCTCCAATTCTTTGGAGCCTTAGTGATTATGATGGCGATGGATTGGCAAATGACTTTAATTATGTTCATTGCAGTTCCTCTAGTAATTTTAGCCTTGTTGCCAATCATGCAACAATCTCGTAAAATCGGTCGCAAACGTCAAGATGAACTGGCTAATTTTTCTAGTGATTCAACTAGTGTGCTCAGTGAAATTAGATTAGTCAAATCTTCAAATGGAGAAAACAAAGAACTCACTACTGGAAACAAACGAATTTCTAGTCTTTATAATATTGGCGTTAAAGAAGCTTTTATTAATTCATTAACTCAACCAATAACTAACATGTTGATGATGCTTTTATTCCTAGGAATCTTAGGCTACGGGGCAATTCGTGTAATGAATGGATCTTTAACTATGGGAGCTCTTGTCTCATTTTTGATGTATCTTTTCCAAATTATGAGTCCCGTGATTATCATCAGTCAATTCTTTAATGAATTATCAAAAACCAGTGGCTCAACTCAGCGCATTAATGAAATGCTTAGCGAAGTGGAAGAAAAAGCTAAGCATGATCAAGAAGTTGATATCGCGAATAAAGAACTTAAACTTGAACATGTTGACTTCTCATATGAAGATGGCAAACAAATCTTGCATAATATTAACGTTGAAGCAAAGCCAAATACAGTAGTGGCTTTTGCTGGACCATCTGGCGGTGGTAAATCAACTATCTTTTCTCTTATTGAACGCTTCTACAAGCCAAGTTCTGGTAAAATTACCATCGGTAATCAGGACATTGATGAAATTAGTTTAGAAAACTGGCGTAAACAGATTGGTTTAGTGGGACAAAGTTCAGCAGTAATGCCCGGAACTATTCGAGAAAATCTTCTTTATGGTTTAGACCGTGAAGTAACTGATAAGGAATTATGGAATGCTTTAGAAATGGCCTATGCTAAGCAGTTTGTTTCCGAAATGGATGATCAATTAGATACCCAAATTGGAGAACGTGGAATCAAACTTTCAGGTGGTCAACGTCAACGAATTGCAATTGCACGTGCTTTCTTACGTAATCCAAAGATTTTAATGCTTGACGAAGCAACTGCCAGTCTAGATTCTGAATCCGAAGCAATGGTCCAAAAGGCCCTAAGCAGTTTGATGAAAGACAGAACTACTCTAGTTATCGCTCACCGTTTAAGTACAATTGTAGATGCAGATCGAATTTATTTTATCGATCATGGAACAGTTTCAGGATTTGGAAAGCATGAAGAACTGATCAAGTCGACCCCACTTTATGGAGAATATGTAAAAAATCAATTTAAGAAATAAAGTAAAAAAACTAGTATTCTCGTTGATTTAAAGACGAAAATGCTAGTTTTTTTATTTTATCCACGTAAAGCCCTATTTTCTAACTACTTTATAACGATGAGATCTATCTTCAGGTTGGCTATTATCAGCTGCATAGCCAATTGGCAAAAGTACTGCAGTTTCAAAGCCATCATCCATTCCTAATTCTTTTTGTAAATCTGGAAATTTATTAAGAGCGATTACACCACCCATTACGTAAACTGAAGCTAAGCCTAAGTCAAATGCTTCAACCATCACATTTTCAGCAGCAACAAAAGCATCCCTCTCACCAAATTGACTATCTTTTTTAGTATTAATCATAAATACCAAAGGTGCGTTATAACACGAATTCTTAGTCTTTTCTTCTAACTTTTTCAACAATTCAGGAACCGTAATTACACTTAATTCCATCACATCCGTTTGATGGAGTGCACACGGAGCTGCTTGAAAAGATTCAATTAGTTTCTTGATTTTCTCATCATCAACTTTTTGATCCCTATACTCTCTAACAGCTCTTCTTTCAAAAATTGCGTTCATAATTGTTCTCCCTTTCTATCCATGTCATCTTCATTTTAGAGACATTTAGAGTGATTTTCCATAAACAACCTTTAGGAAATCATGTTGATAGCTCTATAATTTTTCTTGTTGAGGACTCATCCTCAAAAAACAATCTCCACATACGTGGAGAATACCCATTTAAAACTTGGGTAAACTTTTCTGCACCAGGATCACCTCCACATACGTGGAGAATACCCCTCAGCATTGGCTAAAGACTGATTATATTGAGGATCACCTCCACATACGTGGAGAATACACTTACCAGTTTTGGGTTATAAACTCGTTGTAGGGATCACCTCCACATACGTGGAGAATACCTTTGTCCTGCAGGATAAATAAAACGCGAATTAGGATCACCTCCACATACGTGGAGAATACAATTATCGGATTCATTAACTACAATGAATTTACAGGATCACCTCCACATACGTGGAGAATACTACAAACCTTGCATTTTTTCTGCAAGATTTTTGGGATCACCTCCACATACGTGGAGAATACTGTTGGTGTGTATGCTGGTCATGGAATGTATTAGGATCACCTCCACATACGTGGAGAATACCATTGATTGCTTTAATTAAGTCAGGGTCGGTAAGGATCACCTCCACATACGTGGAGAATACACTAAAGAAACGCCGTCATTAAGCCATTTCAAATTTGCTGAAAAGCAATTTTTCTTTAGTTTGTACTTCCTCCCCATCAAATCATCGACTCAATTATATCAAATATTCTTCTATATATAGCTATCTCATATAATAACAATCTTAAATTATTATATTAAATAATTAGAAAATACAAGCACTCTTATGAAGATCATTATTACAAGTTAGGGCTTTTACTACATCTATTGAACTATACAATTTCCGCATCACTTTTATCAACTACCATCTTCAGCAATAATTTCACCGAGCAATTGGAGATTGGGCCATACCCTCTTTCTGAAAGAAAAGGAGCAATTTTTTTATTAGAAAATTGACCGCCATATTAAAATAAAAAAAGTCCTCATTGACTACCTTAAGATTATGGTCCAAGTTTGAATAAACTAGGTCATGTTGACTCAGGTAAATCCATCGCAAGCTCTAGTGGATTATTTTGAGTTTTTTCACGATTAGCAGCCTTCAATGTTTTACGATAGTCACTAGATAATGCGTTCTTAAAATATTTTCTAAAATACCAGCATCAGTTTTAGGAACAATTTTACTTGCTAATAACTTAGTTGAACCAAAGAGTGACTAGAAAATAATAATACTTTTAGCATCCTTAGTTATCTTTCTGACTGGTTGACCATTATCGTTAGTATCTTTTTTTCATCAGACGAAGGGGCTTATTTGTTTTTTCAGCCATAGCCATGTCTTTCTAATTGATTAGCACGAATATCTTCACCATTAATTTGTCCCTACCGGCGAACCTAAATCTGAAGAAGTCGATTAAACATAATTTTTCTTTTTATTCTTAACTTGATACTACAAGTATGAGTGATAAAAACAAGACTGAAAATTACTTAATATCAATGCCGGTCTACGATTACAAGGATGATTTTATAAAAAATAGATCAACTCTCGACTTGAGAATTGATCTATTATAGTTCTATAATTTTTCCAATTGATGACAAGCTTTTTATTTACGATAATCATCAATATAGATAATATTATCAATATGATTAGTATGTTTAATATTCTTTTTAGATGTAAAATGCTGATTAGCTGGATTCAGTAAATCAATCAATTGGTCCATTACTGAATCTTCAGTAGCTACTTTGCGAACAAGACCACTTTCTCTTAAATCAACGTTTTTAGTGCGGTGCAAACCTAATAACCCTGACTTAGCCAGGATTTTACGTAAATTACTTTTTTCAGTCATATTCAATTTTCCTTATTACTATATCTAAATTATATCCTCTCAATAATTAAATATCGCACAAAATTTGTTAGATATCAAGTTAAAACAAGAGTTATGTTATTTTTGAAAATTATAAGTCAAAATTCTTTAACTCCTTTTGAAAATGTTTGATAATGACAGTGTAAAGAGGGTGTTACTATGAACGAAACTGTAATGAGCGTAGCAATCAGAGAAAGAAAAATGGGTGAAATTCTTGCCCCTATTGAATTGATTTATATGTTCTGGTTGATGATGACTGTAATGTTTAATTTCAGGGTATTCATGATTTCATTAGTTGTTCAATTTATCCTCATTGGGTTGTTCGCAATTGTCGATTTGGTAATTGAAAGACCCGAAAGAAAGTTATTAGCCCAAAGGTATTAATTTATAATACTGTTTGTTATTTGACTTTGCATATAAAAAGCTCTTCGTTTGAAGAGCTTTTTTGTTACATGGTTAGATGTTCATCATGAATATGATTCTTCTTTATTTCCAATTGATGCAAAGTTTGTTTAACTCTAATTACAATTGGCGCAGATCTCACTATAAAGAAATTACCCTTATACATTTCAGAACCCGACAAAATCTGCTTCAATTCTGATTTCGTATAACGGTGCTCCTTTTTATCTATTTGAACTGCTTGAAATTTTAATTTTTCTAACTCATCTTCAAAATAAGGCTCTGAACTGCTTCTTGACCAAAAAATCCAATTTTCCCATCTTCCACACCAGTCTTTCTAAAAAAATGAAAGCACGCAAAAAGCTTCAAGATCCCAAAAGAAAACTAATTCCAATTAGTAATCCTGAAGCTTATTTAAAAATTTATGCGAATTACAGAGTTAATGAGAACGGTAAAGTATCACGACTTATTACTTTAAGTCAAAAATTAATAAAGTAATGGCTACTTTTGATCATCAAAATCCATTTCCATTGATGCGTATGCTTCTTCTTTAGCATCATCGGGAATGTAGTAACGTTTATTCTTATTTACCTTAGCAATTTCTGCCATTTCTTCATCGGTTAAACTAAAGTCAAAAATATCAGCATTCGATTTAATGTGAGTTGGGTTAGTTGAACCAGGAATTACAATGTTTCCTTCTTGAATGTGCCAGCGTAAAATGATTTGAACGTTAGATTTACCATACTTTTCAGCAAGCTTAGTGAAAATTGGTTCTTGAATTAAGCTCTTGTCACCGTGACCAAGTGGATACCAAGCCATAATGCGCGTACCGTAAGGCTTCAAGGTCTTCTTCAATTCAGTTTGTGGGCAATATGGGTGAGCTCCGACTTGCATAACTTGAGGTTTGATTTCAGCCCTCTCAAGAAGCTTAGTTAACTTTTCATCGTGAAAGTTGGAAATACCAATTGCCTTAATTTTACCTTCTTTATAAGCCTTTTCAAGGTTCTTATAACCTGCTTCCCAATTACCTGCTGGTTGGTGCAAGAACATTAAGTCAACATAATCAACATTCAACCGCTTCAAAGTATCATCAACTGCATTTTCATCTTCATAAACAGTTGGCCATAACTTTGAACTTACAAAAATTTCTTCGCGTGGTAATCCGCTATTCTTGATAGCACGACCCACAGCTTTTTCGTTCATGTAAGCATTAGCCGTATCGACCAAACGATAGCCATTGCTCAAAGCTTCTTCAACAGCCTTTTGTGCATCGTCAGGCTTCATCAAAAACGTACCAATACCAAGTTTAGGAATCTTTATTGTTTAATTCATAAGTTTCAACCATATTAATACTCCTTTGTAATTACTTCTAAATCAATTTACATATTATTGTAGTAGTTGATAGTTAAAGATAAAATTACTTTTCTAGTATAGTGGTATACAGTTTATTGATAGTAGTAGGACTTATTTCTAGAAATTAGTTTCTTAATTACATTTGTTGAGCAGTTGGACGAATAACAACTTCATTCCAAGCAGCATCAGATGGTAAATCAATAGATTGTTGGATAGTTTCAGCAACTCGATCAACAGGAATACTGAAGTTTTTATAGAATTCTTCAGTTCCTTCTTTAATTTTTTCATCCGTAATAGAATTTACCAATTCAGTATTCACGGCTCCTGGGGAAATTAATGTAACTCGTACATTAGATTGTGCTTGGGCCATTTCTTGACGCAATCCTTCACTAATTGCGCGAACTGCATATTTAGTTGCAGAATAAACTGCACTCATTGGACCCACAATGTGACCAGCCACAGATGAAATATTAATAATTTGGCCGCTTTTTTGCTTCATCATGTAAGACAAGGCAGCACCAATTCCATACAAGGTACCTTTGATATTAATATCAATCATATTGTCCCAGTCTTTAATCTTCTTTTGAGAAAGTAATGACTGTGGCATCACTCCCGCACAATTGATCCAAACATCAATTCTACCAAACTTATCACTTGCCAATTTAGCCAAAGCTTCTACTTCATCGTCTTTGGTAACATCGGTAGGTAAATAAATTGCTTCGCCACCTAGATCAGTAATATTTCCAGTAATTTCTTGAAGCCGTAGCACACGGCGTGCTCCTAATACAACTTTATTTTCATTTTTTGATAAAAGCTTAGCAGTTGCTTCACCAACTCCACTTGATGCTCCAGTAATAACTACAACTTTACTTTTGTTCATTTTATGTTCTTCTTTCTAATACTAGTGATTAACTCTCTATGTTTTCTTCTTTTATTGTATATTCACTTTACCTTGATTTGCACATGATTTGAATTACTTCTTCAGTATAAAGCTATAACTCGCATTTATAGCTTCTTTGATCTCTTATCACAAATATAGATGTAAAATATTATTAATTTATAATTTGACTCTTAGGTAAAAACAGATGATTGAATATTATTTATTAGAACAATTAATCGCCTTTGCAGAAACCGGCACACTTTCCAAAGCTTCTCAAAAACTACATATTTCTCAACCAGCTTTAAGTAAATCTATGCAAAAGCTAGAAGATATTATGGGAGTTGCACTTTTTAATCGATCCAAAAGTCACATTGAACTAAATGAAACTGGCAAGATAGCTGTTAAATACGCAAAACAAGCTTTAAAAAGCAATCAAGCAGTAATCACTAAAACGCGATAATTTGATCATAAACTTTCTTACATTTCTCTGGGAGCTTGCACCACGTTTGCTATTAAGTGGTTTTTACCTATCTTAAAAAAGCACTATCCCACTATTTCCATCACTTCCCATGCTGAAAACGATGGTCAATTGATTGCGAACGTTTTAAATGATACCTATAACTTAGCCATTGTGCATTCTCAACCTAATAATCCCGAGCTATATTCTCAACATTATCGTGATGAACAAATTTTATTGACACTATTAAAAAATGACCCTTTAGCAAAAAAGGATCATTTGAGTTTTAAAGATTTAACTGGAAGAAGTATTTTAGTTCATGAAGGAGCAAACTTTTGGTTAGATATTTTCAAAAAGAATATTCCAAAACTCAATCTCTTAGTTCAAACTAATATGCCATCTCTAGATAAAATTGTTCATGACTCTCCTATTCCTGTCTTCAATTCTTCACTCGAAATAAAAAAGCATGATATACCCGAAAACAAAATCACTATTCCTATCGTAGATAAAGATAGTTTTGCTAGTTATTATGTGATTTGTAAACAAAAGGACTTTAAAAAATTCAAAGCTCTCTTTGAATTTTTTACTTCAAAAGATTAAACTGACTAATTTTAAACTTAACCTCAAAGTTTTGTTTCTCTATATTTTCTCCGTCAATTTGCGCAAATTCAGGAGTATTGGTTTTTACCAGAATTTCCTCACCCTCTACATAATGAAACTCTGGCGCATTTACATGAGAGCCATCCTTCAAAAGCTTACTAAACATTCTTACAAATTTACTTAAACTTGGTTTTTCAACAATAACTGTATCAAGAACATGACTATAAACATTAGCTTTAGGTAAAATTGCAAAACCTCCCCCAAAATAAGGATGATTGGTAGTAGTGACAAAATAGGCATCATTAAAATGAACTTCTTTTTTATTTGTTTTAATGGTTACTTGAAAAGTGTCTTGGCGAGCTAAGGCCTGCACCACATTTAGTCCATAAATCAAGTTACCTAAATTGACTTTATTAAGGGATTTTTTTAATCGTTCATGATTACTTTGATGAACAATAAAAGCGTCAAAACCAAATCCAAAATTATTTACAAAACAGCCTTGTGGTCTCCCAGAAATATTGGAAGAATAGTACCCACAATCTACCTGAATTTGAGTTGGATGATTTAATAAGCTTTGAACTAATTTTTTCGGTTCATTCGTTAGACCAGCTCCGCGCGCAAAATCATTACCTGTTCCAGCCGGCAAATATGCCAACGGTAGATCTGGATAAGCTGATTTTTTAATTCCATTCAAAACTTCATTAAAAGATCCATCTCCTCCAACAACTATCAAAGTAGTATCAGAATTAAAAGAATTGGCATAATTTTCAGCTAAAATAGTGAGCTCTTTTGGAAAATGGCTTTTTTGTTTCGTAAAGGGGACATTAAATTTGTGCAAGACTCTTTGTAAATCTAAACTTGCTTTTTTTGCATTTCCATTTCCAGCAGTTTCATTAATCAGTAAGTGTACCTTAAGATTTTTAGTCATTAACAATTTCCTCTTACTAAATTTAATTATCTTTATTATAAGATAAGTTAATGGCTTAATCACTAAACAAAAGCGAGCCGTACATTCACGGCGCACTTTTTAATAAAAACTAGGCTTTGTTCATTCGGTATTTAGCTCACCAATGAAATACAAAAAAGTCTGCGGCTTCTTGGGTTGACATGGGTGTATGTAAATTATCCACTCAATTATCACCCTTTAGTTATCTTTTTCTTAATTACTTGCCAATCATTTTTTGATGCAATTTTTGAATTTAGTGATTAATGGATTTCTTCTGTTCTTCCATGATCTTTTTTCGTTCTCCAACAGAATCAATTCCCTCATCAATTAAGTCCAGATAATGTTTAATCTTTTGCAGAGGCATCCCTGTATCTTTTAAACGATAACCAACATCGATTGCATCCTTAACTGCTTGTTCAGCTTGACTTAAATCTGGAACTTGAAATACACCAAATCCAAGTTGTGCCATTTCATTTCCATCATTTAAAGTAACGTATTGCATAATTGATCCCTCCGTTTAGTTCTTAATTCTACATTTTTAATATATTGGATGTACCTCTAAATTAAAATTACTAAGTCGCTATAGCACTATACGTAAAATGTATACAAAAAACATCCTACTTCTAGTCATTTAGAAATAGGACATTCTTTACTTAACGAAACAGTACGTCCAACTTATTGGCTAAAGTTGGAAAAGCAAAGGTCAAATTCTTTTCGACAAATTTCGCAGGATCTTTCATTCCAATCAGTGGAACAAAGTTATTAATATCATCAGCGGCATTAATGCTTAATTCAGAAGCCCCACGCACTTCACCATCTTTATTAAAGATCACCTTTAGCTTGGCGTTAGGGTCTCCTTCGCCCATAGAAACAAAAGTATTACCCAAATTTAGAGTTCTAACATAATCGCCGTCTTCCATTTCTGTCTCACAAATTCCTACTTGAGCAATTTCAGGATAAGTAAAAGCATTTGTAGCAACTGGGGGATATGTAATTGGGGTTTTAATACCATTTTCAACAAAATTAATAATATAGTAAGCATCTACCCAAGCAACTGGGGTTAAGTTTGGTTGACCATTATCTGCCACATCCCCTGCTGCAAAAATACTTGGAATGGTAGTTTGCATGTGTTCATTAACCTTTACACCTTTATTTAGATCAAATTCAACACCCATTTCCTCTAATCCAATTTCTTCAACGTTTGGCTTTCTACCAGCGGCATTAATAACTAAATCAGTATCAAAACCCTCACCATCTACAGTTGTAACAGTATATGCCCCATTAGTTTTGGTGATCTTTTTAACTGGAGCATTCAAATGGAAAACGATGCCTCTATCTTCCATAATTTGTTGTAAAGTTCCAACCATTTCTTGATCGAACGGCCGCAACAAGCGATCGGAATGTTGGAAGATCGTTACTTCACTTCCAGCTGCTTGCAAAATTGTAGCCAATTCTAAAGCCACATATCCTCCGCCAATCACAACTGCGCGCTTGGGAAGCTGATCTAGATCAAAGAATTCATTATTGGTAATTGCATATTCACCACCAGGAATATCAAGATCACGTGGAGATAATCCTGTCCCAATAACAATGTTCTTACCTTCATATTCTTGATCATCCACTCTAACTGTATGTGGTCCAGTAATCACACCTTTTCCTTGAACAGTATCAATATTTTCACTAGTCATATTTCCACGTTCAGTCTGATGATAAGCAGCCCAAATCTTCTTTTTTCTAGCGACTAGAGTTTGCCAATCAATGCTAGCCGGTGCATCAATACCTTTTCCGGTTAAATAATAACTATTCAAAACCGGCCGAACTGCACCTTCCATAAAAATTTTAGGTTGGCAACCAGTATTAGGACAAGTGCCTCCCCAGAGACCTTTTTCAATCACTAAAACTTTGTTTGATGTTCTTTCAAGTTTTGCAAGCAAGTGCATCGTAACGGGTCCACTACCTAAAATAATGTAATCGTATTTTTTCATATTAGTCCTCCTCAGAATTATATGCCTTTAAAATATCACTTATTAAAAATAAGTTCAATGCAAATACTCATAAAAAAGCACTCAACTATTTTACTGAGTGCTGGGCATTATTTCCTGATACAGATATAGCAGTAAATTGCTTTACTACTCCTTGATAAATATAGCGTCCAGCTAAGACACTTCTGGCTGGAACCAACCCACCTGAATTATAGATTTCAGTCCCTACTACAAAGTAAACTATTAGATTACGTGGAAGCTTATTACGATCACGAATAAAATCAGATAATATTTCTGACTTATATCTAGTTGAGTCTTGATTAAAATTATAATGAGAACCAATAATCATCAATTTTTCATTAAAAAACCAGACAACATCTTATTAGCCATCACTACTGCACCAAGGCTTTGATAAAAACGACTATAAATCGACGCAATTTTTTCTTCAGAACAATCCACCTTAAAATCTGAACACCAAAAACTCGTTGCTGGTAAATAGCACTTTTTCACCACATAAAAGCTGATATTAGTTAATTGGGTATTATTAGCTTCCTTCGCTTCTAAAATAGTCAAAACTTTTTTAAGATTTTGAATTCGTAATTCAATTTTATGCTTTAAGGGTAATAACTTTTTATTTAAAGCGTCAGAGCTATCATCGCTCAAATAATCTTTAATTTCTTCAACTGACAAGCCTAAGTAACGCAGCCTTAAGATAAATCCTATTTGATAAAGTTGTTCATATTCATAATAGCGATAACCATTCTCAGCGATTTTTTTGAGTTTAAAAACATTTTTTTGATCATAAAAAATCAGCCTGCGGCGCGTCCTACCTGCTAGGTTCGCAAATTCAGAAATTGATAACAATTTTTCATCTGGCATATAAATTCTTCATTTTATCTTTTATCATTATCCTAAACTGTACATTAACGTTACAGTCAACAACAATTTATGATGGATTAAGCTTTGATTGTCACTAGCACCAAGCATTATAGATAATCACTTGTCTGTTTTTTCTATCAACTGAATAAACAATTCGATTATCTTGGCTAATTCGTTTTGAATATAAACTAGGCTTGGGAGTTTGATTTTCTAATAATTCAAAGTGATGCGTTCTAACTAGTGGATCACTTTCTAGTTCAGAATAAATCTTACGATAAGTTTTATAAAGATTTGCTGATTTTAAGTTCTTGATATTTTTTAGAATCCTTCTTTCCTTAACTTCACACATATATTTTCTCCTTTCCGAAAAGTTCCTAATAATAAACTTGCCCATCGATTGGCTCTATTGCAAAAGGACGTAGAGTATCTTTACTAGAATCAGGATCAGTTGCATCGATATCTTTCATTTCTGGATGAGTTTCATAAATCTTGTTAAGATAGCTACTATCAACTTCCTTGACTTTGCCATTAACAGTGAAAGCTAAAGAATTCATCGTTTTATCACCCTTTAAGCCAGTGATTGAAATGTAGGGATGCTTTTTTAAACGATTATAAAAAGCGCCGTTGACGATAGTTGAAAATACTAACTTTTCGCCGTCTCGTAATTCGATATCTGCAGCATTACTATGACCATGATTATTATCATCAATTGTCGCAAAGATCATTGTTTGAAAGCTTGCTACAATAATATCTAGAAATTTTTCTTTAATTAAATCATCTGTAAGTACTGGTATTTCTTTTCTCATGATTAAATTCCTTCTTATCTAAAAATTTATATATATTTAGTTTACGGTGTACCCTTACGTTGCAGTCAATAAAAAATCCAAGATTATTAGATCGGATACTGCTATGAAAAAATATTTATCTACTTTCTTCAACTACGTGTGTACAACTATAGATTTTGTTATAATCACCTTGTAGATATATAATTTCGAGGTAATAATTATGAAAATCGATAAAAAAATGGCATTAATTTCTGCAGTTCTCTTAACTGTGAGTCCCGTTTTAACTTCAGTAGTACAACCTACAGTAATGACGGTTCAAGCTGCTACTAAGAATAAAAATACCATTACCGTTCCTGGAAATGCAGCATTATACAACTCTAAAGGCGACATGCTTACCACTTACAATGGAAAGACATTTACCACTTTCAACAAAACTACTAATTTGAAAGTCTATGGTAATCCTGTAAAAATTAGAGGAAACTATTACTATTACATTGGTAATGGTGCTTACGCTGCTGCTAATTATGTTTCCAAAATTAACGGACGGGAAGCTTTGTCACTTAATTGCAACTCTTATGTTTATACTAAAAAAGGCAACCGAACCGGGAAGCTATTACGTAAAAATTTAAGTTATATCTTTACCGGTAAATACAAGCAAAATGATACTGCTGATAACAACGTTTTTACTAAAGGAAAAAAGCAATATCAACTAATATCTACTGGTATTAAAGGAAATGACTACTTCCAAATTGGCAAGAATCAATATATCAGAATTGCCAATATTGAAAGAATCTCAACTAACGCCCTTACTCATAATGAAATAAAGGTAACTATTAAGAAAAATACTCATGTTTTATTAGAAGGCGCGGATGGTCGTATTGTTTATTCAGATAAAATTATGAAAAAGGGACAAAAATTTATTTCAGATGCTTTAGTCGGCTTAAATAATGGCAGTAATTCAACTCCTATGGCTTACCGAATTAAGGGTACTCATACTTACATTTGGAAATCAGATGCCTACAGCAGACATTTTCTTACAACTGAAATAACCAGTTCTGCAGAATTTAATACTTACACTGTTCGTGCACCTAAAGATGGCTTACAATTCTACAATGCAAATGGTGAAAATATTACACCAACAGGAGCTTCTTTCGAAAAACATCGGCTTTTAGGCGTTGATGGCCAAATGTATATCTGGGTGCCGAAGGAAAATAAAGCTGAATTATTCTATCACATTGTTGCCACCCAAAAAGAATTCATTACTCCTGGCGATATTAAAGGACACTATAATAGTAAAAACATTAATATTGGAAATGCTTTCGTCAAAGTAGCTGATACTGAAAATTACAGTGGTCTGAAAAAACCTGAAATAATCAATACTGCGGCTGAAGCTAAGACTGATGCAGAAAAATCAGCAAGTTCAAGTCAACTCGATGAATTAAAGAGTTTGTTAAATGATAGTACTGTAATTAAAAAATCAACTGCCTACAAATTATCTAACTCATCAACTCGCAACAACTACGACGTAACAGTCCAAGAAGTTCAAGCTTTGTTAAAATCAAAACGTAATCTCTCTGCTGCTGAAGTTAAATTATACAGTTGGATTTTACAAACAAGAACTAATAATCTTTACGGTAAAAAGATTACAGTTAAAAATATGAAGAAAATGACAAAGACAGAAATTAATCTACTTCAGTCATTACTTAATGAAGTAGAATCAAATGTTAATACCAAAAGCAACACCTATACGACTTTATCTTATGATAAGAAAATGAATAAGGTTTACTTGGTAACAACAGCAGTAGGAACTGGTAAATTGATTTCCAAAGTTGAGCAACCTCTATCTGACTTTGTTACTGAAGAATAAAATTACAATATATTCGCCAACAATTTGCCTTCAGTGGTATAAGTTCCTTTATTGTATTTTTTATTCATTATTATATTATGCCTCTTAAACTAAACAATAGTATTAAGTTATATCTCTTCACATTAACATTGTAACCACTTACAAAAAGAGATAGAAGAAACAAAATGTTTTAAGCTTTTAACCAAAAGTTATTAGTTATTTACTCACTAATCTTCATCATTTCATCCAAAGGTGCGCGACTTGAATGGAAGTCATTAACCTTTTTATCACTAGCATATCCCAAACCAATTCCCATACCAATTAAATCTTTATCAGGAACTGGTAAATATTTACGCAAGGTGTCAGGATACTTCACAAATTCAAAAGCTGGTAGGCTAGCTAAGCCCGCATCACTGGCTGCAAGCATCAAATTCTCACCAAATGCGCCTAAATCGTAGGCACTCCATGGATTAAATTCTTCAATCGTTAAAAATAAAAATGCTACTACCGGTGCATTAAACAAATCATTAGAAATCTGTCCAAAATTAATCCTATTCTCAATCAAAAAACGACTAAAATCATTATTTCAATCAGCCATATTATTGCGCGCATAATTTCCCCAATCATTGCAGTGCATGGTGTAAAAGTCTGAGTTTGGATTCATTCCCCACCGATTATACTTTTTATAGTCCTGCTTAATCTTTGTTAAAGTCTCTCCCTTTGCAAAATAAACCTTCCAAGGTTGAGCATTGGCCCAAGATGGAGAATGTTGAGCTTCTTTTGTAATCTGCGTCAAAGTTTCATTATCAATATTTCTATCTAAAAAATCTCTTACTGAATAGCGCTTCTTATTAACTGTCTTATAATCCATTGTTTTCTCCTTTTACTTACTTTTTGTAACTGTATTTAGTATAATCTATATTCAACTACAAGAAAGTAGTAAAATGTTAATAGCTACTAACTAAAAGTTTTAAGCGAGGTAATTAGATGGATGATCAACTAAAAACGTTTATTGCAGTTGCAGATAACCATAGTTTTAATAAAGCCGCAAGTCAGCTCTTTATTTCGGCACCAGCTGTCATTAAACAAATCAACACGCTTGAAAAAAATATCAAAGTTACCTTATTCAATCGAACTCACAGCGGAGTTACCTTAACTAAAGCTGGGAAATCATTTTATCAAGATGCCATCAAATTGCTGGACGCTTACAACCAATCAATTAATCGAGCACAAGAAATGACTGAAAAACAAACTATCAAGATTGGTGCAGGTCCTTTAGCCACAGGAACCGAAACCAACAATATTTGGATTGAAATTGGCAAGAAGAATCCCGATCTTACTTTTCAATTTATTCCCTGTGCTTGTTCTTTAGGTGACTTCAATAAATTTTTAGGTGGAATTGGAAATATTTTTGATTTAGTGTCTTCCATTTATGACGAAAACCTTTTAAGGGAATACAATTTACAAGCTCTGGAATTAGATATCACACCATTAAAGTTGTCTATTCCAATCACACATCCCCTGATAAAGAAGGATCAACTCTCTCTTTCAGATCTTAATAACCAAACAATAGTCCTTCCTCAAAAAGATAAATTTGCTTGTTTTGACAAAGCCCGTGAATTCTTACAGCAAAATCCTACTATTACAATACAAGACGTACCTGGCTTAAACATGAACGTGCTCAATCAATGCGCTACTAATAATTGGCTCCTTTGTTCGGCGGAAGATTGGCAAGCTGCTCATCCCCTCTTACAAGCTAAAACAGTTAATTGGACTTGTAGTGCTCCTTTTGGAATTGTTTATAGTAAAAATCCTTCTCCTATTATAAGAGAAGTAATTAACTTTTTAGAAAAAAGAGGTACAAATGCTCACGACTAATTCTCATCCTAAAATCTATCTTCTTTCTGACACCCATTTAATCGCTGATGAACTACATGATAATGGTGCCGCTTTTCAAAAAATGCGTGACACAAGTGCTGGAAAAGATTTAGATTATCAAGAAATTATGCTTACAGCGTTTGTACGAAAAGTTCTAAATGATAAACCAGATGCAGTTATTATTACGGGTGATTTAACTTTTAATGGGGCTCGGCGCTCAGGAGAAAAACTAACAGAAATCTTTGCACCACTAAAAAGGGTCGGGATTTCATTTTTACCAATTCCGGGAAATCATGATATTAATGATGGCTGGGCACGAGAATTTGAAGGAGAATTTCAATATCGGGTTTCTCAAATCACTCCGCAAGATTGGAAAGAATTATTTGCAAGAAGCTATCAAGTAGCTGCAGATAAAGATACCCACTCTTTATCTTATAGTGTAAATTTAAACAACGATTATCGCTTGATTTTAGCCGATTCTAACCTTTACCCAGAAACTTTTTCAAAAACGCATCCTACAACTAATGGCTACTTATCTCCTAGTCGCCTAGCTTGGATTGAAAAAGAATTGCAAGAAGCTAGAAAACACCATCAACATATTCTCTTTTTTATGCACCATAATTTGTATGATCACAACGCTATTATTAATGATAGTTTTACTCTAGATAACGCCAGTGAGCTGCAAGATCTTTTTCGAAAATACAATGTCCGAGCAACTTTTTCTGGACATATTCATGCTCAAAATATCATTTCTGCCAAAACTGATTGTCCTAGTTTTGACGTGGCAAGTTCTTGTTTTTCAATGTGTGATCAAGGCTATGGGGTAATTTCACTGACTTCCAAAGAATTAAATTATCAACATTGTTCTTTTGATTGCACTGCCTTTTTAACTCCAGAGGAAATGCAACAACTTCCACCCTGCAATTTTCATGATTACTTGAGACATCAATTTTCTAAAGTTAATCAACTACAAATGGACAAATATCAAGCAAAATTTGATTCCAAATCAGACTGGCAAGCAGCTACCAACTTGGTTAACAATTTGAATTGGGATTTTTTTACAGGAAAAAGCAATTACGACGCTGTAAATAAAGAAGAAATCAAAACCTCACCAGCTTATCAATTACTCCAACAAAAGTTGCCCATGATGATTAACTATGCGGACTCTTTACTTTCAGTATCAACTAACAGTCAGCACATTAACATTAAATGGTAGCTTTTTCTAAAGATATTTAAGTCTTAGTAAAAATTATTCCTTACTTATTCCAAGTTAATCCATTTAGATCGATAATAGCTTTCGTTATGAAGAAATTTTTTACTATTTTATTTTCAATCATTATTTTAGTAGCGTGTGCCTATTATTTTTTACCTAAGAAAGTGAATCCAGTTAAAAATGGACAAATCGTTCTTCAACCCGCAAAAATCACAAATTATGATACTGTTCAAACTAAATTAGCAAGTTCACGCGACTTTCCTATTTATCGAAATGTTTCCCAAAAGGGTGGGATTAATGCAATTTCTTCCACCAAGTATTTTAAAAAAGGACTGCTGCAATCACAGCATTCGGCGAAAACTAAGGGCGGAACTTACTGGCAATTAGTCGTCAATGGGCGAAATGTCGGCTGGGTGAGTGAAAAGTTTTTCCGACGAAATGAGATTTCAGTTGCAAAAAACATCTCACTAGTCAGAAATCGCTATTATAGTTTTCCAACTAGAGATGCGATCGCTTACGCAGTTGATAGTCACGGTACCTTAATTAATCCAAATCGTGTGCATGTTTCCCAAAAAGAAATTAGTTCCGCAAATCCGGGAACTTTTGCGGTTAAATTCAGCTATGGAAAACTGAGCAAAGTAGCCTATATCAATATTCGCGACAATGCTAATGAGGGTGTAAGCGTTGCTAATAAGCTCGGCACGCCTGGGCCAAGTGAAGCTAATGCTTTTACCGGAAGTTCTCAATCTTCTTCTCCGAATTGGAACCCCGAAAATAGCTACCAGCCTGAGACACAAGTTAATAGTTATTCGGGAAGCCATAACGCGACAATGCGGACAGCATTTTACCAGCCGCGCTTTCATCTTTTGAGCCATGATCAAGAATATAATCAACTGAATCAAGTCGGCGTGATCCCTCAAGGAATCAATTTGTTTAATAATGAGTTGACAGTTTCATATTTTAGTCAGCCAAATGCAACTTGGGGCCATTTAGTTACTTATAATCTAAATCAACTAACTAACCCAACTCAGACTCAAAATTTACTCAATATGAGTTTCGAGGATTTTAAACAAACTAGTCAAAATATCGCGGTATCACCATATTTAAAACTTGGCCATGGTCAATCTCTGGGCGTTACCAAAAACTATATTTATGTTTTGGCTAACAGTAATGCCGAAGCCAATCCGGCTAAGTCAGAAGAGATTTTACAAATTTCACGTAAAAACTATCAAATCAAGAATTTATGGACAATTAAAGTTTGGAATCGCTCAGAATACTATCCGCGTTATTTCCATAATGCCTATTTTGTCAATAGTCACTTAATGTATGCGGTTTTCCATAATGCGACTAAGGCAACCTATGAATATTGGCGGCTCACTCGCCAAGGAAATACATGGATACCAACGGAAATCTCTGCAACTCAGTCTAATTTTGTTAAAAACAATTCTCCTCTTCAAGGCTTTACTTACGCAAATGGTAATTTCTATTTAGCCTTTAACGATAATGTTTTTGCAGTTAACGCCGAATCAGGAAGAGTTCTCAAGCATTATCATTTTCATACTTTGCGCGAAAGCGAAGGAATTGCAGTTAAAAACGGGACGCCATATGTAGAACTAGCACGCCGTCCTGAATTATTAGAGATTAAATAAAAGAGGCCAACTACGGCCTTTTTATTTGTATTTGCGTAAAATATTGGCTGGGAAGGTGATCACATAACCACACTTTATTGTTTCCAATATAGAAATCAATGCCGTGATTATGAGCTTTTTGGGCATCGATTTGTAAAAGTGCAGGATGTGCATCCCTGCGCCGACCCACAGATTCAGCCATTTCAATATATCCATAGCTGTACTTTTCATGGTAATGAAAAGACAAAAAGTCCTGCATGGCATTATCATAAACTTGATTTAATGTCGTTAATCGACGGTATGAAGTAACGTTATTTACTGAACACTTGTCTCTTAGCAAATCAATCATTAACTCAGGAGAAGCAGCTCGCACATTATCACGATAACATACATTTTCTACCAAATCTCGTCTTCTTTTTCTTTCTGCGTTTAATTTACTTTCTAAATCTGTAATACGCCTTCCGTTTTGGCTTTGAGTACGTTGCAATTTTAAATTTTCTCTATACAACTTATCAAATTGCTTAAGGTTATCCTTGTACAACATGTACAATTTATCATTCTATTTCATTACTTCTTGAAATAATTGCGACATAAATTCATTCTGCCTGGTTAAACTATTAATAAACTGACGTACTTTACCATTTTCAGTTAATCCATGTTCTTTGAGCCAGTCAGATTCTTGATTTGCTTTTTCAACTTGTTTATTTTGGTGGGTAATTATAGTTTGTAGTTGTTTTATTTCCTCATTCTTTTCAAATTCAACTGCCTTAATTTTTAAATATAAATTTTTTTGAAGAGCGTGTGCTTTTTTATATCCTTCTTGGCTCTTCGAATTCTTTTTTCTAAAAGATTAATCCGAGCCATAGTTTTAGACAATTGGCGTCTTAACTTCTTGATTTCCGACTTATCTTCTTTAAGAACCAATTTCGTGGGTAGGTAAGGTACTTTTTAAAGCCTGCTTCTTTTTTACTTTACTAAGCAACTCTTTTTGACGATCAAATTTTTGCTTATTATCTTTTGGAAGCTTGTCAGGCTTAAAACCATTAATTCGATATTTCTTAGTTACACTCATCTAAAAAACCTCTTTAATTATGTTTTATAGTTTGTAATCATTATACTATTTAGTAAATAAAAATCCCCCTTCATTCGAAGAGAGATTTCATCGTTTTTATTCAACTTCATCAACAGCAGTAGCCACATTGCGACTTCTGACAAAGTGTACTAAAAGTCCAATTACTAAACCAACCAAAGCTGGAACTAACCATGATAAGCCCATGCTAGCAAGTGGCAATGCGTTTCTCATTGAAGCAACTGCTAAGCCGAAGTTACTTTGACTAACTACACTTGGAAAGGCAACTACCATATCACCCAAGGCTGGCACAACTGTAAAGACGATTACAAAGAAGTAAACTACGCCATCCTTTTTAAATAAAGGTGAACAAACTGACAAGATGATCAAAACCATTGACAATGGGTATAAGAACATCAACATTGGAGTTGACCAAGAGATGATTTGATCCAAGCCAAAGTTAGCTGTCAAAAATGATGCCAAGCAACTAAGTGCAAGCCAAGTATGGTAACTTACCTTTGGAAAATGCTTATGGAAGTCTTGGGCAAAGGCAGCTACAAGTCCTACCGCAGTTGTCAAACAAGTAACAGTTAATAAGAATGCCAAGAGAGCTTGACCAAACATCCCACCGTAGTAGTTAACGATTTGGTTAAAGGCAACACCACCGTTGTCAGAAACCTTAAAATGACCAAGTGACATTGCACCCATCAAGATCAACAATAAGTAGATCAAGCCGATTGCCAAAACTGCCAACACACCTGATTTAGCAACAACTTTTGAAACGCTCTTGGCATCTTTTTGTCCCATGGAGCGAACGGCCGTGACAACAGTTACACCAAAGGCTAATCCAGCCAAGGCATCCATTGTGTTATATCCTTCAAGAAAGCCGTTCACTAAAGCTGAACTCTTGTAAGCACTAGTGACAGCGGCAGTTTGCGGATTTCCTAATGGATTAACAAATGCGATTACAAATACTAAAAATAATAAAGCTAAAAATAGTGGATTCAATACCTTACCAACATTAGATAAGATGTTATTTTCGTGATATGAAAAAGCAAAAGCTGCTAAAAAGAATAATGCTGAAAATACTAGTAATGCTCCAGTTTGCATGTTTTTAGGAATAAATGGAGCTACCCCAACAGTAAATGATACAGTCGCAGTTCTTGGAGTACCAAAGAGTGGTCCAATTGTGGCGTGGATTAATACCATGAAAACTACCGCAAATCCTGCACCCAATGGTTTTCCGATATCATAAACTCCTTCAGAGCGAGTGATGGCAACTGCTAAAACTGACAATAATGGGAGTAAAACCCCAGTAATCAAAAATCCAACAGCTGCGGTGCCCCAATTTGCACCTGCTAATTGTCCTAGATGCAGTGGAAAAATTAAGTTTCCGGCTCCAAAGAACAATCCGAATAGTAAGGAAGCAACAACTAAGTATTCCTTCCAAGTCAACTTACGAGATGTAAGGTTTTTCATACTTTTTCCTCCTAAAATACAACTCTGACCACAAAAAAAGTCCCTCAACCAGAATTCACTGATTGAGGGACGCTTGAGCGTGGTACCACCCTTTATTTATATTGCTATTACTAGCAATACCTTTCACGTACGGCCAATTGGCGATACGCTGGCACTATAATGGGCGCTCCCACTATTTCTTACTAAAAGATTAAGAAATAGAACTCGAAAGTGATTTTCACTTAATCTTGAATTTGTCTTCTTCCACCTAACAAGACTCGCTGTTAATTAAGAATTAAGTTACTCTTCTTTCTCTTTGTTTTCAGATTAATTAAATTTGTTAATAACTATTTTAATTAATACATCATAATTGTCAAGACTTTTTAAGCATTTATTTATTAAAAAACATTTTACTCAAATTTAGCTCATTTTATGGTATCTTTAAGATGATTAAACAAGAAAGGAATTTCGACATGACTGTTAAAAAATTAGAAAACAGTAGCGATGAAGCTGTAGTTGCCGAAGAAGCTAAGATTTTAACCAACTTACTTAATGAATCTACTCGCCAAGTAGTTGGTGATGAAACTTTCAATAAGATTCAAGATTTGATTAAAATCTCAGCTGACAAGGATTATGAGAAACTTGAAGCTCAAATCGCCAAGTTAAATAATCGTGAAATGATCGTAGTAGCTCGCTATTTTGCAACATTGCCACTTTTAATTAATATTTCAGAAGATGTAGAGTTAGCAAGTAAAGTAAACTTGTTTAACAATACTGATCAAAATTATCTTGGTAAACTTAACGATACTATTGATCTAGTTGCCAAAAAGAAAGATGCTGCAAAGATCCTTGAAAATGTCAATGTGGTTCCAGTTCTAACTGCTCACCCTACTCAAGTTCAAAGAAAGACAGTTCTTGAATTAACTGACCAAATTCATCATCTTTTACGAAACTATCGTGAAGTAAAAAATGGAACCATCAATCAAAAAGAATGGACTGAACAATTACGTGCTTGCATTGAAATCTTAATGCAAACAGACATTATTCGTAGCCATAAATTGAAGGTTTCTAACGAAATTACTAACGTTTTAGCTTATTATCCTAAGGCATTAATTCCAGCCATTACTAAATTTACTGCTCGCTATAAAGAATTAGCTAAAAAGCATGATTTAAACGTACAAAATGCCACCCCAATCACTATGGGTATGTGGATCGGTGGTGATCGCGACGGAAATCCGTACGTAACAGCTGATACTCTGAATTTAAGTGCAACTCTTCAAAGCCAAGTTATCTTTGAATACTACATGAAGAAACTTAAGAAGCTTTATCGTGGAATTTCACTTTCTACATCTTATATGACGCCTTCAGAAGAAGTGGAAAAATTATCTCAGCTTTCTAATGATAATTCTCCATTTAGAACCAATGAACCTTATCGGCGCGCATTTTACTATATCGAAAGTAGACTCGTTCATACTGAACAAGAACTTCTCGGAGTAATCGATAAAAACAACTTCCTAAAAGATCATGATTTAAAGCATTTAGATGAAATCCCAACTTATAAAGATGCTCAAGACTTCAAACATGATCTGGAAATCATCAAAGACTCATTAGAAGTTGACCATGATCAAGCAATTATTCGCAGCTACTTTACCGAAATTTTAGAAGCCATTGATGTATTTGGATTCCATCTAGCAACCATTGATATGCGTCAAGATTCAAGTGTCAATGAAGCTTGTGTGGCTGAATTACTCAAAAACGCTGGGATTTGTGATAATTACAGTGAATTGGATGAACAAGATAAAGTTGAACTTTTACTTAATGAATTAAATAACGATCCACGCAATTTACACGCTACTAATCAGCCAAAATCAGAATTGCTTCAAAAAGAGCTCAAAATTTATAAAACAGCTCGTAATTTAAAAGATCTTTTAGGTGAAGATGTTATTAAGCAACATATCATATCTCATACAGAAAGTGTTTCAGATATATTAGAACAAGCCGTCATGCTTAAAGAATATGACTTAATCGATAGTCAAAAAGCTCGGATCCAAGTAGTTCCTCTCTTTGAAACAGTTGAAGACTTACAAAATGCTCGAGAAATCATGAAAGAATATTTAAGTTTTGATATTGTCAAAAGATGGCTTGCATCCCAAAACAACTATCAAGAAATCATGCTAGGCTACTCTGACTCTAACAAAGATGGTGGTTACCTTGCTTCTTGTTGGAACCTTTACAAGGCTCAAAAAGATCTAACGGCAATTGGCGAAAAAGATGGTGTAAAAATCACATTCATGCATGGTCGTGGCGGGACGGTCGGCCGCGGGGGTGGTCCTTCATATGAAGCAATTACTGCCCAGCCATTTAAGTCAATTAACGATAGAATTCGGATGACCGAACAAGGAGAAATCATTCAAAATAAGTATGGCAACAAAGATACTGCTTACTACAATTTAGAAATGTTAGCTTCTGCTACGATTGATCGCATGGTTTCTAAACAAATCGTTAGTGAAGATCATATTACTGATTTTAGATCTTCTATGGACCAAATTGTCGCTGAAAGCAATAAGATTTATCGTAAGCTTGTTTTTGAAAATCCTGCTTTTCTTGATTACTTCTTGCAAGCTACTCCAATTAAGGAAATATCTAACCTAAATGTTGGTTCTCGTCCAGCTTCTAGAAAGAAAATTTCTGACTTCTCTGGCTTAAGAGCAATTCCTTGGGTCTTCTCTTGGTCTCAAAGCCGGGTAATGTTCCCTGGTTGGTATGGCGTCGGATCTGCTTTCAAGCACTTCATTGATCAAAATCCAGACAACTTAAAAGAGCTTCAAGCTATGTACCAAGGTTGGCCATTCTTCCATTCATTGATGTCAAATGTTGATATGGTTTTGTCAAAATCTAACATGGAGATTGCTAAGCAATATGCGGAACTTTCCGATGGATTAGAAACCAAGGCCGTTTTTGAAGCAATTTATCAAGAATGGAAATTGACTAAAGAAGTCATTCTCAAGATTGAAGGTCATGATGAACTGTTAGCTGATGCTCCTCTTTTAAGAAAGAGCTTAGACTACAGAATGCCATACTTCAATATTTTAAACTTTATTCAAGTTGAAATGATTAAACGCGATCGTGAAGACGAAATTCATGGCGTTTATGAAAGCATTATTCCAATTACTATCAACGGGGTTGCTTCTGGTTTACGTAATTCGGGATAAATTTTCTCAAAAGTCCATTGCATTCGATGGGCTTTTTTGTTTTGCTTCTTTTATACTGAGAATAGAATAGGAGGAAAAAATGGACACAGTTAAGAATTCTTTTACTGATGATGAAGAACTTAAGATTTTACAAGATTTGATTGCCATTCACTCTGTAAACAATCATGAAATGGAAGTTGCGCGTTATTTACAAAAATTACTCAAAAAGCATGATATTTCGGCTAAGATTCTACGATTTAGCGAAACTCGAGGAGATCTGATTGCAGAAATTGGAAGTGGTAAGCCAGTGTTAGGCCTATCAGGTCATATGGATGTGGTGGCAGCAGGAGATTTAAGTCAATGGAAAACCGATCCTTTCATACTGACCAATATTGATGGAAAGCTTTATGGTCGCGGAGCTACCGACATGAAAGCTGGCTTGGCAGCAATGGTGCTTGCTATGATCAGCATTCATGATCACCATCTGTTAAAACATGGCACGTTACGTTTGATGGCAAGCTTTGGTGAAGAAATCGGAGAACAGGGCTCCAAATTGCTTAAAAATAAAGGATATATGCGGGATGTTGATGCCCTTTTGATCGGTGAACCAACCGGATATCAAATTGCAATTGCTCACAAAGGCTCCATGGATGTTCGTTTCACTTCTCATGGAACTGAGGCTCATAGTTCACGTCCTCAAAATGGCTATAATGCAATCAATCCATTGATGAAATTGCTTATCGAGGCCAATAGGTTCTTTAATCATAGTTTAAAAACTAATTCTCAATTGGGAAAGTTAACTTTTAGTACTACAATTTTTAATGGTGGTGATCAAGTAAATTCAATTCCTGCATTGGCTCAAGCTGAAGCAAACATTAGGACTATTCCCGAATTCAACAATGCCGAAGTTGAAAAGAACTTAAAAGAAATGATCGCTAAACAAAATAAAGCTGGCGCTAAAGTCGACCTTGATGTTTACATGTCTGAACCTTCTATTGAGACTAATGGCCAATCCAAATTTATAAAATTAGCTCAAAAGATTGGCGCTGAATTTGTAGGAAAAGCAATTCCAACGTTCGCTCTGAATCCAGTTACTGACGCTTCAAATCTAATTATTGATAAAGGTCCAGATTTTCCATTGGCAATTTTTGGCCCAGGAAATGATACGCCTCATCAAGTCAACGAATATGTTGATCAAGAGATGTATTTAAAATTCATTGATATTTACATAGCGTTGTTCAGTGCCTATTTAAATAATTAGATAGTTCGCATACAAAAATGGATCTTCCTTTTTTCTTGGGAAGATCCATTTTTTTATTCTAAAATTTAAATTGCTTTTGAAAAATTGGTTGCTGACGCAGATCATAGATCGAGCCATTAATTGGAGTGATTGCAAATGAGCGTAAAATTTCACGTCTTTCACTATAATTAGCAGAAATCTGCTTCATTTCAGGTCTTTTAGCAAAAATTTTGTCTAAGTACTTATCATCCACTTCATGAACATCGCCATTTAAAGTAAAACCAACACTATCTAATGTTTCATCACCTTTGAGAGCAGTAATTGAGATTCGCGGATGATTTTTCAATCTGTCGTAAAAGGCCTTTTGATAAGTTGTCGTAAAAATTAACTGATTGCCATCTTTCACTTCAATATCAGCAACATTCGTAATAGGATCGCCAGCTTTATCGACAGTTCCAAACACAACAGATTGAAAGCTCTCTACAATCAAATTCAAAAATTGATCATTAGTTAAACCATCATCTAATTTTGGCACTGCTTTTCTCATACTTAATTTTCCTTTCTAAGTTTGGAAACGTAGCTTTTTAATTCCGGCAATTTATCAATCCAAAAAGTAAAACCATGCATCCCTACATCTTCAGCTGCAGCCGTATTTTCTTTTAAATCATCGATAAATAAACAATCTTCAGCTTTAAGATCATAACGGGTGAGCAACTTTTGATAAATGCTCATATTCGGCTTCATCAATTTTTCGGCTGCTGAGAAAATCCCGCCATCAAAATTTTCCCCATATTTACTCTTCATCAAATAATTTGCAAAGCGCATCCCCGTATTCGATAAAGCATAGATATGATAACCTTGTGCCTTCAATTCTTTCATCCAGTCAAACACATCTTGATAAATGGTCATCTTGCTCGGCCAAGTTTGCATGAGATTCCTTGCCTGATCATGCAAATGCTCAGGGAGCTTTTTAATAAAGATCTTGGTCGCTTCATCTTCTGATAAATTACCCCGATCTATTTCTAACCACTCTTCTGACTGAAAAATGACCTTTTTAAGCAATTCATGGTCAGCCGAACTTAAGTCATAATGATCCAAAATTTTATCTGGGTCATAATTCATTACTACATTTCCAAAGTCAAACACAATATTTTTCAACATTTTAAACACCCTTATTGAAACTAAAATAATATTCTTCTATCTATTTTAGTAGTTTCAATCTTTAATGGGCAATCTAATTTTCTTGATAATTTCTTGCTAAGAAATATTCCATCCCTTCCGGTTCATGGCCAGTAATATGAGCAAAAGCGTCACTCAATCCATGCAAGTATCCCATTGCACCGCCTTTATACATTGAAGCAAGTTCCGCGCCATCACCTTCAGCTGCATAAATCTTGCCAAATTCTTCTACACTCACTGGATGATAGCCAATTTCATGACCAGTTACTTAGTCATTACTGCACCCAATTCAGGCATGGTGTAGCTGCGAGCTTGAGTTAAAAGATAGCTCCTTCTACTCTTTAAATACTTTTCACTAACTGCCATCTTAGCCATTGCTTCGGCAGAATCTTCCAAAGTGATAAAACTCATCTCTTGATCGCCAACAGGATAAATTAAGCCCTTTCTTTCAATAAGTTCGGGCAAATATGGTACTAATGGATCGGCATAAAGACTGTTTTTAGCAATAACATAATTTAAATTAGTTCCAGCTAATCGACGTGGCAAATAGCCGTAGAATGGCGACATGACGAAAGGATTATTTTCATGAAAATTTCAACCCGATTTAGCGATGCCATTCACCTACTTTCTTTTATTCATATTTACAAGGGGCAAATTTCACTTTCTAGCGAGACGATTGCTGGAAGTATCGAAACTTCACCAGTAATGGTCAGAAAATTAATGGGAGAATTACGACGAGCCGGATTAATTGAAACTACTCATGGCACTCCTGATCCTAAATTAGCCAAAGCTACTGATCAAATTTCATTATTGGATGTTTATTTAGCAGTTGAAAAAGATAAACCGCTTTTTCAAATTGATTATAAAACTAATCCTGACTGCATCGTGGGTGGCAATATCCAAGAAACCCTAAAAGAATATTACAATCAAGCTGAAGTTGCAGCTAAAGCTAAACTCAATAGTATTAAGCTTTCAGATGTAATTGATACAATTTTAGTAAAGCAAAAAGAAAAAGAAGCTTTCAAAAGACAAACAGAACAATAAAAAAGGATTTTCTCTAAGATGGTTCTTTTGAGAAAATCCTTTTTAATTCAATATTGACGCAAAAAATTACCCCTCTGCGTTTCAATCAGTTCAGAATGAATATTAAAAACAGGATCAATCAGTTCAGGTATTAAAATCTCCTCGCTTCTACCCTCAGCAACAATCTCACCGTGATTAAAAAGAACGCTTTGATCACTAAACTCAAGAGCTTCATTTAAATCATGCAAGATCATACAAATTGTCAAATTCTGTTCTTTATTTAAACGTCGTAAAAGTTTTAAAAAGCTATATTGAAAATGTAGGTCAAGATACGTAGTGGGTTCATCTAAAAATAAATATTCTGGATCTTGCATTAAAGCTACTGCAAGCCAAACTCGCTGTCTCTGGCCTCCAGAAAGGCGACTCAGATCTTTATTTTTTAAATCACTCAATTCCAAATAATCAAGAATTTTAGTCAACCGATCACTATTTTTAAAATTATTCCCATAAGGGATCTGGCCCATTCTAACTAAATCAATTACTTGAATCTGATCATAAATTTGATTTTGTTGATGAACAATGGCAACATTTTGAGCATATTTTTTAGGAGGATAAGTCCAAATATTCTCTCCATTTAATAAAATCTGGCCTTTATTCGGCTTTAAGCTTCGCGTCAGTAATTTAAATAAAGTTGATTTCCCAGAACCATTGGGTCCAATTAAGGTCGTAATTTGATGGTCTTTTAATTCGTAAGATACATCCCTCACCGTCGGATAATCTCCATACGCAAAACTTACGCCTTCGAGTTTAATCATAACTTTTACCTCGATTTTCTTTAGCCAAAATCGCAATCAAGACAGGCCCCCCGATAATTGCTAAGAGTATATTGGCAGCAATTTCATCAGGAGCAATGATTGTTCTTCCCACCGTATCGACAAATAGCAAAAACCAGCTTCCTGCAATAATCGAAAATGGAATTAATTTGTCATAATCATGACCTACTAAAAATCTTCCCTGATGAGGAACAATAATTCCGATAAAAGCTAGCACGCCCACATTGGCAGTCACAGCCGAAGCCAAAATTGTTGCCAAAAGAAGTAAAATCAGCCGCATCTTTTGTGCTGATAAGCCTAAAGAGCTCAATTCTTCATCATTCACCTTTAAATAATTTGCCCATGATGATAAAAACAAGGTACCAATAATCCCAATGATACCAATAATGCCTAAACAAATTGTCGTCGTCCAGGTACTGGTAGCGAGCGACATCCCAGCATTTTTTTCAGGAGCAATCACTGAAATTAACCCACTAAAAATTGCATCGAGTGCCACTCCAACAATAATTAACTTATAAGGATTCATTCTACTTTGGAACTGAACTAAAAGTAAAAATGCAAAACAGCCACCCAAAATGGCGAAGAAGATTTTCCCTAAAAACATGCTGGGAAAAATCAAGGCAAATACAATTTCAAATAAACTTGCCCCTGTTGAGACTCCCATAAATCCAGGATCCGCAATCGGATTGCGCAAACTTGCCTGAAAAAAGGCCCCACTTACCGATAAAGCGGCGCCCGCTACTAAGTCCGAAAATATCCTCGGAAGCCGAATATTAAATAAAATATTTAATTGCGTGTTGGTTAAATTTGTAAACGAAACCTTACTGGCGCCATGCGTTAAAGCAAAATAGAAGGTCACTGCTAGTAAAACAATGAGCGCAAAATAGGTAATAGTAGTTTTTTTCATTCTTATTTCTCCGGATAGAGCCAGTGACTTACTTTATTCAAGGCAATTGGGACATTCATATTCGCCGAAGCATTAAAATCAGGCTGCTGCAAGTCATAGACGCGCTGGTTTTTAACCGCGAGCATTTTCTTCCATAGTGAGTTAGTCTTAAATTCTCGTTTAAACTGAGGTAGAGTTACCTTTGGCAACGCATGTTCTAATCGTAAAATCACGTCTGGATTCTTCGTTGCTAAGCTTTCATTACTAGGAGAAAGATAGATTTGATTATTTGAATGATAAACATTTTCGCCACCAGCAATTTGAACTAAATTACCAACATAAGACTTATTGGTCAAAATCATATAATTAGCACCTGGTAAGCCCATTAAAACTAAAACTTTTGGCTTTCGACCATGAATGCGCGTCTTCACCTTTTTAACAGCGATATTGATCTTATTAATTTGAGTATTCGCTTCGGACGTGCGATAGTACTCTTTGCCTAAATTGTTAAGAGTTGACTTTAAGTCATTTACTGAATCTAGTTTTAAATACGTGACATCAACACTTTGCTTCTTGAAAGCTGCTCCATATTGATCTTTAAGTGTTGAAACCGCATAAACATGAGTGGGATTTAGAGAAGCAATTTTTTCAACACTGGGATTCATTGGACTACCAATTTTGGGAACATTTTGATAACGAGCTGGGAGTTTAGCCTGCGTCTTGGGCACACCAGCCAGATTAAGATTCAATTTATCAAAGATTTCCACGATTGCCGCACTCGTTGCCACAATCTTTTGATTATCGGCAACCTTTTTATCAATAAAATGTTTGGCTGTGAATCCTCCCCCTACTAATACCAATAGGAAAACGATTAAGCCAATAATTAATCCTTTATGTGATTTCATTTTTTGTTTTTTGACCTTTTATTATTCTTTATACTTAATACGAAGAAGACACACGCTACTATAAGGATAATTAAACAAATTATCCCTCCAAGCATCACATAATAAAACATGCGCTCGTTATATTCATTATCAAGCCTATTTTTTTGATTTTGCTTTAAACGCTGAGCAGCCAGCTCCACTTCTTCCTTCTTTACGTCTTCTGACTGCTTCTTTGCCTGACTAATTAGTGCATCTGGATCTTGTGTCTTCTGACCACTCTTACTTTCATCCCTTTTAGGATGAGAGGTGCTCGCTAATTTAGCAGTTGGTATTTTGTCCTTGGTCGCAGTTTTATCCGTTTTCTTTAAGGCAGGCAGATTTTGATCAAACATGAACGAAATTTGGTGATCTGCCTTGTAAACTTTGGGCACATCAATGCTAATCGAACTCGAAATTTTATGGTCAAGATTGTCGGCATAAAAACTGTAGTTATAATCATAATCAGTCCCATGACGCGTTTTAGTAATCTTCAAAGGGCTTTGGCCATTGATGGTATTTACTTTTACCGGCCACGGACTCAAGTTATGCTTGGTGCGAATCGTCATTGTGACTAAATAACGATTTCCGTCAGCCACAACTTTAGCTGGACGAGCATAGTAACCATCAGCCATTGAAATTTGGGAAGTCCCATATTTATAAGTCTTGTAATTTACATCTTTAGCTAAAACCGTCTCTGCAGAAAACAGACAGATAAAAAACAGCAAAAAGGAGGATAATCCAAATTTTACAAATTTATTCATTACCTCTCCTCCTTTTTCTTAACTTTTTTCGACAAAAACAAGGTCACTCCAACAATCGCTCCGGCTAAAACGATAAAGATAATTACTTCTTCCAAAATTGGATATTTAATTAGTGCCACATCTGCATACGTGGGCTGTTTATCTTTAGGCAAAACATCATATTTAGCAAGAGCCTTTTTACTAGGCAGAGCAGCTTGAGATTCTGCTTTTTCTGGTTTGATAGCAGCTTCCTCAGCTAAAGGCGCCTGCGTCGCAGCAGTGGATGTTTTTGAACTAGTTGTGCTCGCTGAATCCGGAGGGATAGAAGTTTTGGACTCGGTTTCATTACTAATGGCACTTTGTTTTTGTGTAATTGTGCCTTTTCTTAAATCAAGCTTACCAAAACTAAACCAAACTTCAAAAGTCCGCTGATGAATATTCGCAATCGGAACGCTTAAACGTACTTTACCCGAAATTTCATGCTCAAGCACCTTAATTGAGTCAATATGAAAAGTATAAGTCCAAATATCTTTGCCATTTTGATGGGTAAAAGTTTGATCAAGAATCCTCCCCGCTGACATTGATAACGGTTCAAATGTTACCAATCCATGTTTAACTCTGACAGTTAAAGTGACTTTGTAACCAGATTTTTGTTTTACCACTTTAGCTTCATGGGTATAAAAATTATTAGCTGCAGAAACTCCGCTATGATCTTTCTTATATACTGCATATTTTATATATTGGATATGTTTACTTTCAGAAAAAGTCTGATTTTTACTAATGGCTTGCTTTCTTACTCACTTTTTTATGTGAAACTGCCTTAGCTTTTAGAGTAGCGGCAGCTTTGATCCCGCTTATTTTACCGAACTTGATCCAAGCATCTTCAGTCATTTTGCCACCAAAATTAATAGTTACTTTCATTTTAGCCCATGAGCCATTTTGAAAAGCTTTCGCTGGAAAAACAAAATCAAAACTGGAATGATTCTTCGGGATATTGGCTTTCTTACCACTAATTCCATTAATCTTTAAATTGCGAACAATACTTTCCACATTTTTACCTTTTCCTAAAGGGCTATTTTTTACTCCTACATGAGCTTTAGTACCCACGAAGCCACGTGCCATTGATTTTTGTCGATTAGTGTGGTTAGCACTATATTTATAAACAAGCATGCTGACACTCTTTTGCGAAGCTTGGGCTGCCTTTACAATTTGAGGTTGATTAATTGATGAATCCGCTGTCATTCCCATTAGACTAATGGCCGCGGTGGTTGTTGCTAGAACCTTAATAAAATTTTTATTCATTCTTACTTACCTTCTCTTCCACGTTCTTTACCTATTATAAAATTTTTATACCAACTAAAGCAAACGGTTACAAGCTCAAAAAAGCTGTTATTTATATAAAATAAAAAAATAACGTAACCGCTTTACTTTTTTGAACTATAATATAGAAGTAATATAGTTATTCAAATAGTTAGGAGTTAATTCCATGAAAAAACGTACTAAAGTCATTTTAGCTGCCTTGTCTTTAACTGCAGCTGGTGTTACTACTACTGCCACTGCTGTACCTGCTTTTGCAGCAGATGATACCACTAACGATGTAATGGTAATCAGCACCCAAGATCAAAAGCAAACTGTTTCCCTTTCCGTTACTAAAGCGGGCACTACTACCCCATCTGAAGCTGCTCAATTTTTTGGCGACAGCGCAACAGTTACTACTAAGGATGGCAAAGTTACTGGTTTAAGCCTTCATGTTGATGGTTCTAAGTCACCAATGACTAAAGGCCAAAACATTTCAAAGATGATTGAATCTGTTACCTTGAACGGCGCTGAAGGCACAAAAGAAAACGTTGCTACTGACGGTTCAAGCTTCGATCTTGTCTTTCCAGCTTCCGCTTATAAAGAAGGTAAAGGCACCATTGAATTCACCCTCAATGTAATGGGCCAAACAATGTCAGAAAAAGCTGACGTTACTTTAGGCAAATTATCTACTGAAGAAAATAAGGACAGCCAAACTGAAAACAAAGATAATCAAACTACTGATACCACTGATAAAACTGACGAAGAAAAGACTGACACTGATACTACTAATACCAAGAGTAGCAAGAAAGTTGTCATGGCTAACGCTTACGTTTATAACAAATCAGGCAAGCGCGTTGGCAAAAAGACTATCAAGCTCGGTGCCACCGTTAAGGTTTTAGGTACTAAGACTATCAAAGGCAAGCATTACTACCAAATTGGTAAAAACAGCTTCATCAGAACTGTTAACATTGACGGCACTAAGCGCACTTTGAAGAAGAATGCTTACACTTACACCAAAGCTGGCAAGCGCGCAAGCAAGAAGCTTCTTAAGAAGAACACTAAGGTTGCAACTTACGGTAAGGTAATTAAGTTACATGGTAAAGATTTCTACCGAGTTTCCAAGGATACTTACGTTAGAAAAGCTAACTTTTAAGCTATAGAAAAAATTTTTTTAAAATGAAAAAAGGCGAGGATTCCCTCGTCTTTTTGTGTAGATGTTATTTATGGAAATTGGTGCAACTATTCCTCCACTATTGCAGAATTCTGTCTTCTCAAGAAATGAATTCCCAATCCAACAATCAATCCTATTAAGCTAAAACTTACCCAACTAAAGCCAATATCAAACATCGGCAAGTAACGTTGAGCATAAGTCAAAATTTCTTGAATAAAAGCAGTTGACCGCAATCCATCTGGTAATGCATTAATCATATCAAAAATCGCCGGAATCAACATCAATGCAGTGGTTACTCTATAAACAATTGGATCATTTTTGAATAAAGGTGAAAGAATGCCCAAGATAACCAATGAAATTGCTAATGGATATAGAAGCATCAAAACTGGCTTTGACCAACTGATAATCATATCTAATCCCAAATTAGCAATTACGAATGAAAGGAAACAATTAATTGCTAAAAATGCTTTATAAGAAATCTTAGAAAAGCGTTGATGAAAATCTTGCGCAAATGCCACTACTAATCCCATTGCTGTTGTAATACAAGTTAAAGTAGTTAAAACAGCAATTAGTGCATCCCCTGCCATACCTAAATAACGATGGAATATTTGAGATAGTGCTGTTCCCCCATTTGAACTTAACTTAAAGTCATGCAAACTTGTTGCACCTAACCAAATTAAGCAAATGTAAATCACCGCAATCCCCAAAATACCCACGAGACCACTTTTAACGGTAGTAATCGCAACTTCTTTTTCCTGTTTAAAGCCCATCTCACGAATGGCCATAATTACTGTGATACCGAAGACCAAAGCAGCCAAACAATCCATAGTATTATAGCCTTGTAAAAAGCTGTTCGTAAAAGCATTTGTCGTATATGCACTGGTCACCGGAGCAGTTTTCGCAGCTCCCATTGGATTTAAGAAAGCTAAAAAGAAAATCAGAAATAGCAATACCAAGAAGATTGGATTCAATATTTTCCCAATTAAATCAGTAACCTTGGCTTCTGTCGCTGACAAACCATATACAATCCCGAAAAATATTGCTGAAAAGATGAATAGACCTACTTTATCTAAATTTGCTGGTAAAAATGGTGCAATTCCAATTGTATAGGGCACAGTTGCTGTTCTAGGAGTTGCTAGAAACGGTCCAAGAGTAATATGAATTAACACTAGAAAAACGAGAGCATACTTTGATCCAACAGGTTTAGCCAAATCAAAAACACCTTGTGAATGGGTAATACTAATCGCTATCAACGCCATTAACGGTAAAAGCACACTCGAAATTAAAAAGCCATTACTCGCTGCGAGCCAATTTTTACCCGCTAATTGACCGAGATGCACTGGAAAAATCAAATTCCCGGCCCCAAATAACATTCCAAAAATCAATGATGCAATAACTAATGTTTGTCGAAACAATTTCGATTTTTTCATTATTTCTATCCCTTCCTGTTTTTTCACCATGAAAAAAGGCATCCCTTAAGCGAATTGCCTAAAGGACGCCTTTTGCGTGATACCACCTTTTATTTACATTATTATCACTAATAATGCCTTACGCGTACGTGAAAACTCAGATACGCTGGTGCAGTAACGGGCACTCCCGTCTAAAACTTCCTCCTGGTCGCCTTAGTCACTCATAGATTACTTTCACCTGCACAAATTTAAACCTGCTTTCACTACGCCAGGCTCGCTGAATTAAACTAGCTGCAAGCTACTCTTCTACTCATAGTGTGTAAAATTATCGTTGTTAATAAATATACAGGACCGTAGTAAGTGCGTCAACTAAAACTTGAAAGTCCTTCTATCTTATATTCTTTTTATTATACCCGATCTGTTTTTATTTTCCCTATTGAAAGCGTGTTACAATTTTCTTCAGAAAAACACCTTGGAGGATTATATGGAAAAATATCACTATTCTAGTTTCAAAATTGCCGATATTGGTGATTATCTAAAAGTTTTTGCCTGCACTGCTGTCATGTCACAACCCATCATGGCAATGATTTTGACACCTAAAGATCCCAATTCAATTCAAGATATCTTTGGACTTTTATATAATTTGGTCAAATACACTGCCCCAGCTTTTATCTTTGGCATTCTCTACACAACTATTCGAATCCATGACCTAAAAGGCACATTCAATCCTAAACTTTACTATCAAAGTAGCTGGAAGAATCTCTTTGTGCCAACTATTTGGTGGACCTTGATTTATTTATTAATTATGCCGAATTTGCAACAAGTAAATCATTACTATAATTTCACGTCGTTCTGCTGGCAATTCATTAATGGTAATGCAGCTCCCCATCTTTGGTACAACACAATGATGCTCCAATTCATTATTTTAATGCCACTCTTTTGGCAGCTAAGTCAAGTCATGACTAGCCCTAAGCGCGGAATTGAGGTAGCAATTTTCACTTTTATTGTCTATTTTAGCTGGCTTTTATTTTATAATCATTATGTCTTTCACGGAATTCACACTAAAGATTGGTATTTATTAGATCGCATCTTTATTTCATTCTTAATATATGGTGTATACGGGATGCTCGCTTGGAAATTTCGTACATATGTAAATTCATTTTTTACAAAATTTTGCACTGTTTTTGCACTGCTATTTGCGAGCTGCTTTATCTGGACAAATCTCGAACTTCAATCTTTCGGTCATCCTATTAATTTTAATAATGCTCCTTATTATAAACCATCAATGACTTTTTATTGTTTGGCAGTTATTGCCTTAATTAGCGCTTTTTGCCTCTTTCAAGTAAAAAAACACAAAATCAAAGAATTACATATTTTTCATTTCTTAGCGACATACGCTTATCGCGCTTATTTATCAAATGTATTTTGGAGCGAGTCGCTTTGGCAAATTTTCCATTTACAATCAAGTGCTTATATCCATCCCTTTTCCACATTAATTTTCCTATGGTCCAGTACCTGGATATTATCCTTTACTTCAGCTTACTTAATCCATCAAATTTGGACTAAAACTAAAAGCATACTTTTTAGAAAAATTTCTTTTACTTAACACTTTTTTCAAATTCTTCCTTTTATAATTAAGTACCATACAAAAAGGTGATTAATGTTGAATATTTACGGAGATTTCGAACCTACACTACATGAAATACTAGATAACTTAATGACAAGGATCAATGACTTAAATACTGATTATCAGAATCAGTATCATGAAAGTCTGTTTGAACACTTAAATGGTCGAATTAAATCGCAAGATAGTATGAAGCAAAAGTGTCAAAAGAAGAATTTACCCCTGACGCCTTATTCTGCTTTAAGAGAAAATCGCGATAGTATCGGTATCCGAATTGTCTGCAATTTTATCGATGATATTTATACTTGTATCGACTTGCTAGAACAGATGTCAGACATTCAAGTAATTAAGAAAAAAGATTACATCACTAATGCTAAAGCGAATGGTTACCGCTCCTACCATCTCATTTTAGCTAAAACGGTAGATGGACCAGATGTTGATGGTAATCGCCCTGGCCTCTTCTATGTAGAAGTTCAATTACGGACCATCGCAATAGATACTTGGGCAAGTTTAGAGCATGAAATGAAATACAAGCACAATATTAAGAATCCAGAATTAATTGGAAAAGAATTGAAACGTGTTGCAGATGAACTTGCTTCCTGTGATGTAAGCATGCAAACTATCAGGCAATTAATTAGGGAGGAAAATTAAAATGAAGATTTTGCTAGCAGAAGACGAACCTCAACTTAACCACGTTATTAATACTGCTTTATCTAGTGTTCATTATGAGGTTACCAGCGTTTTTAATGGTGAAGAAGCAGTTGAAGCTGCTGGAAAAAAACGCCTATGATGTTATGATTTTTGACATTATGATGCCAGTCATGGACGGCATTACGGCTCTCAAGAAAATTCGTGAATCTGGTGATAAAACCTATGTCATCATGCTTACTGCTAAATCTGAAATCGATAATAAAGTAACTGGCCTGGAATCTGGAGCTGATGATTATCTAACCAACCCCTTCTCTTTAAAGGAGCTAATCGCAAGACTTCGTTCTCTTGAAAGACGCAATGAAGACTATTCTATAACAGAATTAGAATATAAGGACTTAACTTTAAATACTTCTGAACAAGAATTGGTAGCTCATAATTCTATTCGACTTGCAATAAAGAAGTGGAACTTATGCAATACCTACTTTTAAATTCAGAAAAAGAGCTCTCGACTCAAGAAATCTTGAATCATGTCTGGAAAAATGATCCGGATACAAACTCAGAGGTTGTTTGGCTTTATATTTGCTATTTAAAACAAAAATTGGTCTCCATTCAGAGTAATGTTCAAATTTTAGGTGAAAAAGATGGCAATTTTAAGTTAACGAAATGAGGTAATTAAATGATTCAAAAATTTCGCTAGCGATTTATTTCTTTATCCATTATTTCTCTATTTGTGATCTTATTTGTTTCGATTGGCAGTCTAGTAGCGATTAATTTTTATTGAGAAAATTACCGTTGAAAACACGGGATTTTAATCCCGTGATGAAAA
>OFHA01000288.1_pt1 | contig 45825 bp, 41 predicted proteins | sample 1521891 | NCBI WGS metagenome assembly OFHA01 (sample SAMEA3504089, study PRJEB24116) | mouse gut metagenome | biome: mouse gut; feature: mouse-associated habitat; material: faeces | place: Denmark | collected 2011
GTTATTGGCATTATGAAGGCGATATTATATATCGACCCATTTTCAAACTAACACCAAATTCTTTTATGGGAAGCAGAGAAGTAGAAAACAATTACGCTGCAGACAGCCTGGGGGCGGATGAATATATTGATATGGATGTGGTGCCCAAAAAGGCAACGCTGCAACAATATGCCTCCCTGTTATTTGACAGCCCGGTGTATCTGCATATGTTCTGGAATTCCGTGAAGATTGTGGTGCCGATTGTACTTGGACAGATACTGGTGTCGGCTCCTGCGGCATACGCTTTCACTGTTTTGAAGTTCCGGGGGAAGGAAGGTCTGTTCTTTCTGTATATTATCGTTATGCTTTTGCCGCTGCAGGTAACTTTGATGCCTAATTATATCGTAGCGGACTGGATGGGCATTGCGGACAGCAGTCTTGCCATTATCCTGCCCGGTATCTTCAATCCGCTGGGAGTCTTCCTTTTACGGCAGTTTATGAAAAGCATGCCGGATGCTTATATTGAGGCGGCAATGGTGGATGGGGCGGGGCATGGAAAGATATTTTTATGGGTGGTGCTGCCAATGGTAAAACATGGGACAGCGGCAGCGGCAATGCTCACCCTTTTGGACTATTGGAATCTGGTAGATCAGGCGGTCATATTCATCCAGAATTCAGAAGCACAGCCGTTATCCATTTTTCTTGCAAGGATTAACAGTGGCGAATTAGGAATTGCGTTTGCCGGCTCCTGTTTCTATGCGCTGCCGGTACTTTTGGCGCTGCTTTATGGTCAGGAGTATCTGAAAAATGGAATTGCCATTACGGGGCTGAAAGGGTAAGAGAAAATTTCAGGTATCACCGGAATTTTTGTAGATGAAAGGAATGGAAAATGGATAGGGCAGAGAGTGGAAAAAAAGCATTTAAGGCAATATTTGCAGTTTTAGCGGTTGTTTTACTGGCACTGACGTTTCTTTCAAAATCCTTTTATAATTATCGGCTTCCAGTGGTAACGGCGGCGCTGCCCAAGCAGGGCAGACTTTCGTTTACAGTGGAAGGAACTTCAGAATTTGTCTATGCGTACACTGAACCTGTCTATGCAGACATTGACGGCAAGATAAGGGAGATCCTGGCGGATGGGGGGGATGAGGTAAAGGCAGGTCAGACCTTGATGCGGGTTGAATTGAATGCAGCAGGGGAAATGTATGACGTCAAGGCGGATAGGGATGGGATTATCTCCTGGATCGGGGTCAGCAAAGGAATATATGTGTCCTCCGTGCAGAATACGGTTTTATATGAAATTGCTGAGAAGTCGGAAGACTGGGTGTGCTGTCTGAGTATCAGCGAAGAACAGTTTGAACATATCAGCATGGACAGCGTTCCAGTGCTGGAACTTGTGGATCAGGACGAATGGGTGGAGGGAGAAATCAGTTCCATCTTCGGCTATGAGAGCCGGGAGCAGCAAGGTTATAAAGTGAATATCACAGTGAGAAGCGCAGATACGCCCCTTGCAGGGGAGCGGGTGAGAATAACCGTCAAGGAAGACAGCGAGCTATATGATACGCTTATTCCGGCAGCAGCACTGTGCAAAGATGCAACAGGCTATTATGTTTTGGTAGTGCAGGAGAACAACAGTGTACTGGGGGAAGGGTACAAGGCCCGCAGGATGTCCGTGGATTTACTGGGTTCAGATGAAGCCTGCTGTGCAGTAAGGGGACTGCCCACGGATGAGCTTGTCATCATAGCATCTACAAGTGAAATTGCAGATGGGAGCAATATATTTTATGAGGGAGATGGCACAGGATGAAGGGAAGATTCGGGAGAAAATTACCGGCGCTGTTAATTCTTGTGGGAGCGGCAGGAATGTGTCTGTTGTCTTGGCAGAAAATACAGCGTGCAGCGTGGGATGGGGTGTATGCGTTATCATTCCAGCGTAATGACCGGATTTTTACAGAAAGTGATATTGCCAATATTGAGAAGGAGGGGATTGACCTGACCTATACGCTGCAGGTTTATCCTGATGTGTTGAACGGTTTCCGCAGGGAGGAAATTCCGGTCTCTCTGACCAACGAAAACTACGCATTTTTTACAAACACCCATATGCAGAAAGGAGCTTTTTTTAACGGTATGCAGATAGACGGGAAGCTGGCGGTAACGGTGCTTAATGAGGAGGCAGCCATTCAGCTTTTTGGGAACCGGGAATGCGTGGGCGAGACTGTGTATCTGAATAAGGTGCCTTATGAGATCATAGGGATCATGGCAGGGAAGGACGGGGAAGAAGCGGGAATCTATGTCCCATATTCCACAAAAAACTTTCTGGATATTCAAGATTTGGAAATCAGCCAGATTTGGTGCGGGTTTCCGAACCTTGCTGATGCGGCACTGGTGATGAAGAAGGTGGGGTATCCCATAGAAATGCTTGAGATGATACAGATAGATCTGGTAAAGGGCATTTTCTTGCAGAGGTTTCTTTCCTTGCTGATTATAACGGACGCATATGCCGTATTTCTTGCCTGCAGATGGGTATGGAAAGGGAGGAAGTGCCTTGCTCAGATAAAGGCTTTTAAGCAGAATGGGAATACAGACGCGAAATGGTTCGGTATCAGTGCGTTACAGGTTCTGGGTATTTGCATAGGGGTTGTTCTGTTATGGAAAGCTGTGGAACTTGCCTGGTGTGTGCCGCCCAGCTATGAACTGCCGGGAGGCGGTTGGAAAGAGATATTTTTTTGTATCATGGATTTTTATCTGCTTGCCGGTGCAGGATTAGACAATATGCCGTTATTATCACAGTGGAATTTGGTTTCCATACTTTCCGCAGCAGTGTATGTTTATTGCTTTTCTCTGTGTATCTTTGCCCGAAAGCCTGTCGGGATGAAAAATTTATGGGATCTCCAAGACAGAAGTGAAACTCAGCGGTAATTTCTTTGCTGTGAATTAGCATGTAATAACCGACCAGCGTATCTGACTTGCAATGCCGGGGGCAGGACGGCGCTCCCTCAATCCGGATGCGGACCCCGGCGGTTCTATCCACAGGGGTCCGCATCACGATTTAGGATTCAGAAAGGATCTGTAAAATGATACATAAGGTTACAACAGTCAGGAACACTTTCATCTATATATCCGGTATCCTCAAACCCAACCTTTTTGTACATCCAAAGTGCTGCAGCATCGTTTTTATTCACACACACTTCCACCTGACCATACTTTCTTTCTTTAGAGAGCGCTGAAAGAATCAGGCCCAGCGCCTCCGTGCCATAACCTTTGTTTTGGAAATGTTGGTCAATCATAAACTGCTGTAAGTCGTAACAGGCTGGTTCTTCATCCATGTCTTTTACAAGGGCGACGCCTATGATATGTTCATCGTTGGATATAGCGTAAACATTGGCATTACAAGAACGATAGATATATCCTCTGGCTATAATTCCAAGAGGTGTGTCAAGAAATTTCCTTTGCTCTTCACGTACGCTGAGCGAGACAACATCCAACCAATTTTGCTCAGTGACATCAACTAATTTTATCATATTGAATCCTCCAGATTTTATTGGAGAGTCAGATTTCGTGGACCCTCCATACACGAATATTTTTCATATACGCTTCACCTCTTTCTGTTTTTTTGCAAAATCAGCAATATTATTATGGCATATTTGTTTAGGAGTTGCAAGGTGCTGAAAATAGTATTTCTGTTCAAACGAACAATCCCCATTCAATTCAAACCAAAGCCCGCGCTGTGATCTAAAATTCACTTGTCCATTATAAAATCCTCCAGTATAATGTATTCGTACATATGCCATAGTTCTCCCATTGTCACACTCTGTTACAGCATGTATAACAGAGCAGGATTGCAGGTGAATTTATCAGTAAATTTTGTACAGCATCGTGCTGATGGATAGAAGGTGTCACAATGAAAAATATGAGTTGCAGGGAGGATGCATGATTGATATATATTATGTGGAAGATGATAAAATCATATCCCAGACGGTTAAAGATTTTCTTGGACAGCAAGGCTACAGGGTTTCGGTTTTTCCTACGGTCAGCGGTGCAAAAGAGGCATTGAGGGTCATGCGCCCCGGGGTTGTTTTGGTGGATTGGAATATGCCGGATGGGAATGGAAATCTGCTTGTACAGTGGATCCGGTCAAAATGGAAGGAGCTGCCTGTAATTTTTCTTACGGTTCGCGGAGATTCCTGTGATATTGTTTCCGGCTTTGAGAACGGTGCGGATGATTATGTGGTAAAGCCTTTTGAATTGGATGTGCTGCTTTCGCGTATCAAGGCTCTGCTGCGGAGAACAGGGGATGCCTCGAAACAATACTTATCCTGCGGATCCATATCCCTTGACATGAAAAAAATGCTGGTTCGTGACGGTGTGGAGGAGATAAGTTTAAGCCCGTCAGAATATCAGCTGCTCTTGTACCTTTTGCAGAACAAAGGAAAAACAGTCACAAGGAGAAAATTATTGGAAGAGATCTGGGACAGCAATGGGAACTATGTGAATGACAACACGCTTACCGTTACCATGAAGCGCCTCCGGGAAAAGCTGCATCAGCCGGCCTGTCTGAAAACGGTCAGGAGCGTAGGGTATCGGATGGAGGAACTGGAATGAGCGGGAGAAAAAATATTGTGATTCTGACAGGTATTGTATTGGCAGTAAGCCTGCTTGTGGGTTCCGTTACCACAATGATTCTGTCAAATCATTATAACCATGCACATATGCAGGTGTTAGGTGGAATTTGCCGGAAAATCATACAAAAGCAGCCAGAAGCAGAACAGGCTGTATTGGAGGCATTAAAAGAATACCAACATGGACCGGCCAGCCTGCCGGGAGAAAATATTATTTTGGCATATGGCTACAGTCCGTCAGATTTTTGGAAGTCAGCCGAAAAAAAACAGTATATTTACCTCGGCTTCTGTTTTACTGGCTGGGGCGCTGTTATTTCTTATTGCATGTTTGCTGTGGCGGCAAAAGGATAACATGCGCATAAAAATGCTGACAGAATATCTGGAAAAGGTAAACACAGGAGGCAGCGGTGTCCTTTTTCAGGCGGGCGAAGATGAATTTTCTAAATTGCAGGACGAGATCTATAAGACGGTGACTGAATTACACCAGACAAGGGATGCAGCGCTGAAAGCCAGGAATAATTTTGCGGAAAACCTTTATAATATCGCCCACCAGATCAAAACGCCTATCACTTCTATTTCTTTATCTCTGCAGATGATGCACGAAAAGCCATCCCCAGGACATTTGGAACAGATACACAGGCAGCTTTCCCGTATGGCACATTTTGAAGAAGCGCTGCTTTTGCTATCACGCATTGACACCGGAACTTTGTCCCTGAAGCAGGAAAAAGTTGATGTTTTCACGGTTCTCATGCTTGCGGCAGACAATCTTCAGGAAATGTTTTTAAAGGCAGATGTCTCTGTCCATATACCGGAGTCAGGTGAAATACTGATTCAGGCGGACATGGAGTGGACAATGGAGGCGGTCATAAATGTTATGAAAAACTGCATGGAACATACGCCGCCGGGAGGAAGCGTCCACTGTTCCTATGAACAGAATCACAGCAGCGTTGTGTATCAAAAGGCGGATTCAGTGTGCATATTGCCACAGCAGGCGCAAAGCCAGGAACTGCTGGCATTAGGGGGTTTGGAAAAGTTTTCAGGGGGTTCGTTTCAGATAGAGGCGCCCATAATAATATTGGATGATGAGAGTTTCGGTGATTTTTGTGGACAGATAGGGATAGCTTCCAGGCTTGACGGTACAATCATCTTAAATCGGTTTTGGGACAGTGTAAACAGTAATTTCCGTTATCCGGAATACATTCCTTATGTGAGAGAAGATATGGATATGGTTGTACTGAATAACGCTGCTGAAAAAGGGGATATGGCACCTGAAACCACAGTAAAGGTTCCGGTGTTGGCCTGTACAAAGGAATATCCGCTTTTGAGGGAAGCCTATGGAAAAGCCGGATATCCTCTGGTACAGTTTATGTCTGTGTCCTTGTGGAAGGAGATCAAAGGACAGATGGGCGGGGCAGGGCAGGATACTTATGTCCGGGTGCTGGCAAACGACAGGACGGAACCGGATACGTTGAATGTGCTGGAAGATGAGATAGCGCATATGGTCAGCCCCAAATATGAAATGGAAAGCGAGAACCGTATTCAGGAAAGAGAAGACAATGATAAAATGATAGAGGGGTATGAACTGATATTAGGCGGGTTTTGCGTCCTTCTTGCAATGATCGGGGTTGCCCATGTGTTTTCCCATACCCTTGGTTTTTTGCGTCAAAGGAAACGGGAATTTGCCCGGTATATGTCTGTTGGGCTTACACCGGAGGGGATACGGAAAATGTTCTGCATTGAGGCGTTGGTGATTGTCGGACGTCCGGTGCTTGTCACATTGGGGGTGACAATCGTGGCTGTGGCATTCATGATAAAGGCAAGCCACTTGGACCCTGTGGAATTTATTCTGCTGGCTCCCATTGTGCCGATTCTGTTGTTTGTCTCAGCTGTATTTGCATTTGTAGCTTTGGCATATTATCTCGGCGGAAAAAGGATACTCAAAGTCAGCCTGGTGGATGCGTTGCGTGATGATACTATGATGTGAAAAGAGCAATGTTTAGGTGGAATCTCTCTAACGGGTGAACATGAAAGGAAAATCTGGATACACGGCGGGATCCCCAAAAGAGTATGGCTGTGAATTGATAGACCATTCACAGCCATGAATCAATCAGGTGATAATGAAAATAATCACTCCCGACAAGGCGGATAAGGGGAGATAAAAAAGCAGTTCTGTCGGGGATATCAGACAATTCCATAATTTATTATTCTTAAGATCAGAAAAAGCCCTGGTGTCCATATTAAAATCAATTTGGTTTGGGTTTAACCCGGTCACGTGCTTATATAACGTCCTGTAAGAGCGCTCCTTCGATAAATAAAACGCATCCAGTCCCCAGAAAACTATAATCGGAATAAACAAAAACCAGAAATTTGTTCCAATAGCCTCTCCTGACAATGTAAATATTCCAGCTACCAAAGTGACTGTCCAGCCTTTTAAGGCAAAAGAATTGTTTGCCATTCTGCTTATCACTTCTTGTATCATTTCCAAGTGTCTCATTTTTGGTTCTTCCATAGGTATCTCCTTCTTCTCAGCATGGTTTCAGCGGTTTTCGTCAGAAAAGAAATGTAGCCGCCTGTTCTGTAAAAGATGTTCATATTCCTTATCAGTCAAATTTGCAATATAATAGGTCTCCTTATAGTCATATCCTGAATGAGCTTTGATGGACAATTCAAGCATCTTTTCATCATCATAGATGTTCATGTTTTTTATCTCGTCGTGAAGAACCGATTCCAGTACTACCTTTCCGTCGGGAAGTCGAACGAAAACAATGCGATCCTGTCGGCAGACAACAAGCCTTGATAGATCAGCTGTTACATATATGGACAAAACATGACATATATTTGCCGCCTTGGCTGCATCTGCTGATAAAAGTGTCTGTATTTTTATAGTTTCTTTATGTAAGTCCGCATAAAGCTTCAATTCTCCTGTATCATTGCAGAAAACCGCGATTCCAATTTCCGGCAGTAACTGTAACATAATATTTGATTTTTGTGTATGGAAAGAGGAAACTGGTATGATAGAGATTTTATCCTGTTCTTTCCTGTATTTCCATAACACAACGATACCGTCACTGTCCGCTGTAAGGATGGAATGACATTGCTGGTATATCTGCATGCTGGTGATATCTTTTTTATGTATGCTGTCTATTTCCGATAAGACATTATTTTTAATTTCCCATAGCCGTAAATATCCTTTTGTACAGCCGATGAATAAATTCTCTACGTCAATAAAGGCATAGGTATTACATTCATAAATTTCCTGATCCAGGCTTTTGCTGATATGCTTTCTTAATAACTCACTTACAGATTTTCCGGGTGGAAGATCCAACTTTTCATCAGAAAGCATCTCCGGCTGCTTTTTCACGCATACTTCTTTTTTCACCAAGAGCTGCCCGCTTTCGTTATATATGGCTATGCTTTTCCTTTCATGAAGGGCTGCAGCTATTATCCCCTTATACATAACCGGTTTTGCGGCGGAATAATTTCCTCCGTAATCCCCCAAGGGCTTATACATTTGACGGGATATCATGTGCCATAATTCTCCCTGAAATAATACCACTGGACAATAAACTTCCGGAAAATCCAATCCGGCTTTCAGTTCTTCGACAGGTACATTTTCCCAGTACACAATTCCGGTATCTCTTTTGAGCACCTGCACTATATTGTGCTCGTACAATAAAATAATATAGTCATCACCCATATCCGCCGTATATACACTGTTAAGTTTCTTGTGGGGTATGGTAGGGAAGAATAATATGGTATTATTATCTTCTTTCCATTCCGCTTTCTGTCCGTTATCATAAATATGAATACTATATGTTGTATCCTCGACCTTAAAAATATTAGTTTCAGAGTAAAATGTATGTTGCGGCTGACACCACTTTCGGTTCCAGAAAAAAACATACTTTCCGGAATTCAGGTTCCATCCCAGTAAATATCTGTCATCAGTCAAAAAAAGCATTTCGGCATTTTCAGAAAAGACAAGGTTTTTCCAGATACAGGAAAACTGTGTCGTGTAACTATTTAAAGGCGGGATATCCAGTGTTTTGTATGCCATCGTTTCCATGTTTAAGAGAAACAGAGTATAGCGAACAGTTAATGCCAGCAAACGGGTCTGATGATGGTATGACGCAGATATATGGTTTAACTGACAGTCTGGATAGAAAGATTTAAATACTGAGGGGGCTGACTGGGAAAACTGTATTTTCATATAAACCTGTTTTATCAGGAGAATCTTTTCCTTGTCGTATTTCCAAAGTTTCACCGTAATCTGATCATCAAACGTGCCGATATATCTTTCTCCCATATAGAAGAAACGAAAATCATTTCCATCATGTGCTTCTATTATCGGAACGACTTCTGCATTCAGACAATTTATAGCATAAAGATATTTATTATCTGTTGAATATGCATATGAAGATTTGCGGTCAAAGCAAATGACCTTGCTGCCGGTCGGAAGATTCAGATATCCGCAGTAATCATTATAGGCACTCTTTGAGCACAAAGCTTTTAAATAGGTCCATTCTATTTTACAGGGATTGTAGCTGTCAGGAATTTCTGACAAAACCCTAAGCGCGTCCCTGTTATTTCCTTCCCTGTGCCTCTTATAAGCAGCAGCGATAATATCATAATATTGATTTTCCCAGTAGAAAGTATTGGCAATGTTATACACGTCTTCAAAATGACGGCCAGTGATCTTTGCATAAATTCTGCTGGTCTCTTTACCCCATTCTTTTTCGCCCCGCATATCAGCTGCAAGTTTTTCCCGTAAGTCCTTAATGCTTTCAGGATAAAAAAGACTGATATCTCTATCTAATGGCGCTGAATTGGAGAGAATACATACGATATTATCCTTTCTCTCTAAAGTGTATGCATAATAGCTGCATTCAAATTCGACCCAGTTTTTCTCGGTTTCCTTATAGTTATTGATATAGGGTGAACAAACTAAAATCAGCCATTCAGATTCATTTAATCTTTGTTTCAAACTTTCCTCAACTATTTCTCCTGCCTCTGAATAGCTGCTGTCCCTGAAAAATTTAAAATTCTGATCTGGATCTGCATGCTCTGACAGATGAACCAGCCATTTCTCCAGTTTATCAACAAATTGTGTATCACGCGCAGTATAGCTGATAAACGCTTTAAAAACAAACTCCGTTTTTTCCATATCCTATTGCACCTTTATTGCAAAATTATTTGTCATTCCATAATGTAATTATAATTTTATGATTATGATTATGCAACTAAAATATCCATAAAATGGAGAAGTTTGTATGGGCAGGCAGGATACAATTAAAATGGCTGGAATCGCTTCATGTTTTATGATATGATAATGTCTGTAAGCATTTCTGGTTAATTACCTGGAAGAACGCGGTATATTTGAGGCAGGCATAAAATGTATAGACAGGCTTTAGCTGTTTTGTCATTGTGTGGGATTGATAAAAGGGTGTGGCGGATATAGAAAGGAGAAAACGGAAAGATGAAGTTTCAAGAAAAAGATATTGACTTAATGATAGATGGGCTGGGCATTGTATTTTATTCACCCGAAACAAACAAGAATATTCCTGAAGGTTATGACTTCTTTGGAGAAGAGTATGAAAAACCGGAAGATGTAATTAAGCATATCAAAAAAGGCGATGTAGTAGGTTTTTGCACTGGAACCAGCGGAGATTTTACACTGAAGTTCAGGGAAGGCTATCCTGATGAAAAAATATTAACAGAATACCCTGTGGCGCTTCGCTTAGGCATTGACATTCAAGACGAAAAATTATGTGTAATTGATTTGTATTGGTTGATGGATTGGAATTCAGAATGTCCTATAGAACAAATTATTCCCATAGATTCAGGATACTATCACATTACATTATGCACAAGGCAGCCTGATTCGGGAGTTTGGGGTGATGAACAGACAATCTTTGTATATTTAAATAAATTGGATTCCATGCCGGAATTGAAGTATCTTGGTGTACCTACGCTGCTTCCGCAGGGATCAGACTAATATTGTCAGGTCCTTGTGTTTCTGTCAAAATAGAGGATTGCTGTTCCAGTTCATATACCCTTGCTTTGGTCAGTTCTGCCGCCGTTGTGGCCTCCAGCAGCGGCTGCAAGCTTCCGCCCTCATTCTCCAGCCCGGCTGCCAGAACTTCCGCGTCCTTGGATGCAATCCAGTCTCGTTCCGCAAAACTTCCATGTCTGCTTTGCTGAGGTTCTCTTCCAGCAGGCGCCACACAGTGTTCAGGGTATCGTCCCACAGCTGGGACATCTCTCCGGCTGTGTGGCGGCTTCCTCCTGCTTTTTCTCCACTTCTTTTTCCCGCTCTTCGGCATTGGAAATCTCCATGGCGATTTTTTCAGAAAGGCTCTGCTGGGAGGCGGCCTCTCCGGATGCATTTCTTTCAGCTGAATTTTCGGAAAAATCTTTTCTGGATTGTCCTTCCTCCATTTCACTTTCTTCTATTTTCACAGCCGTCACAAAGGGCATGGAATCCTCCTCCGCCTTTCCGCAGCTTACTGTAAGAAGCAGTGCCAGGAGTGCCGGCAGTAAAATCCTTCTCTTTTTCATAACCATACCTTCCTGTTCGTACTGGTGAAGATTATACGTAAACGGTAGATAGGTTCTTTCCACTGTTAGGTGAAATGGCCGTATTTTTGATCAGACAGATACAGTATTCTGGAATATTTTGCCCCGGGAACTCTGGTTAAATCAACAAACAGTGGAAAGAACCTTTTTAAGGCTGACATTGACAGCAGCAGGGCGGTGATGGCATATAAAAAGCCGGTGGGTTATGGGGCAGCGGATGGTTCCTTTGGGAATAGAGATTCTTCTGCGGCTGGACAGGATGCCTTCCACGTATCCCCAGGGCCTGAGTTTGAGGAATGTACAGCGGTGGTACAGTTTAAGACGCACTCTGATGGATACAGAAAGCGGATGAAGGAGTTTGTCAATAACGGGTTCTGGGATTATGGGGAACATCTGCTCCATGCGGTGTATAATCTGGAAAATGGACGTGTGGAGTGTGCGTTGAATCATTTAGGCGGTGCCTTATACACTGGAGAACAGTGAGGGTGATCCTGCGGATAAATGTGTTGGCAGCATTAAGTGGGTGAACCGGATTTATGATACGGACTGGTATGAACTTTATGCTGTGTCAGTAGACAGTTTTGATATGGACAGCGGGATTGCTGTGGGTGGTACATTGAGCGCCGAAGAACAGGCGGTAATCCAGGAAGCGATCGTCTTACGGTATGGCGATATTTCTTCCGCAAGGCAGGCACTGATTGTCACAGCCCTTGGACAGGTGGGGGCGGTGCGGTATTACTGGCGCGGGAAACCGGTGAATGCCGGGATGCCCCTTACGCTTTCCCTGAACGGCGCGGGGGAGGCGGCACTGGGGGCGTCCTGCACGGTGGACGGGAAAGGCAGGGCGGTGGCCGGTCTGGACTGTTTCGGCTTTGTGGGCTGGGCATACTGGACGGCTTTCGGGGTGAAGCCGGGCATGAGTACGGGAATCTTTACCGGCAGCCTGGGATTGGAGCAGATCGGGTTTGGGGAACTGCAGCCGGGGGATATCGGCCTGCAGACTGTGCCGGGGGCGGTCTCGAACCACATCGGAATCTTCCTGGGGCTGGACGGGAACGGGAAAGCACTGTGGATGCATTGCTCCGGGAGTAGTGGGGTCGTGGTGAACAATACGAATTGCTTTCGGCTGTATTATCGGTTGATGTCAGGATATAGCCTATTGTTGATAATATGATTGATCGGAGGCATCCATTATTTTTGTGTTAGTCCGTAATTGTGTTGGTATTTAAAATAATCTGTTTTCAGGCCGCATAAATTTGGAATGCCCAGAGTATATCTACTAACCCGCTTTCGAGCCCAACCCTTACCTTAAAGTAAAAGTCATGTCCGCTATGCGGCACATTGTATGGTTTTCTTCATTTGTTCTCAAATATAATAAATATGTTTCTTTAAATTGCCTATTCGTTCTTGAAAATACACATAATGTTCTTTACAATTCTGAATTGTTCCGTTATAATAGGAAAGTAGGGAGGTGCAGAATGAGATACTCAATTGAAATTGGAAAGATTATAGAAGGTGCATTAAAACATGATCAAGTTAAAGTATTTAATTATACAAGGCAGTTGGTTTCTAAATTGGAAGAAGATGGGGAAACAAGGGCGGCGGCTAAATTTAGCAGACTATTATCAATTCAGACAGAAACTACACTGACGGCTATGGGCAACACAAAAAATTTATCGGTTCCAGTTGACACGGAGTCCAGAACCACGCTTGCAGATATTGTTTATCCGGATAACAACAATATAGATGTGGTCTTATCCAAAAGAAATGCTGAAAAGCTGGACTCTTTTATTCTGAGTTATGAAAATGCGGATAAACTTAATAATCTGGGAATAGGGGTTTCCAATACATTATTATTGTATGGACCGCCTGGCTGTGGGAAAACAAAGTGTGCTTATTTAATTGCAAAAAGTCTGAACCTTCCCCTTGTCATTGCGCGGCTTGACAGCTTGATTTCTTCTTATTTAGGTACAACCGCCAAGAATATCCGCAGCTTATTTGAATTTGTCCAGAAAATCCCTTGTGTTTTATTCTTGGATGAATTTGATGCCATTGCAAAAGCAAGGGATGACAATAATGAGCTTGGTGAGTTAAAGCGTGTGGTCAATAGTTTATTGCAAAATGTGGATTCCATGAGTAAGGACAGCCTGCTTTTAGCAGCGACCAACCACCAGCAGTTATTGGATTCTGCAGTATGGCGGAGATTTGATTATAAGTTGGAAATTGAGCTGCCTGATAAAGAAGCAATCAGCAGGCTGATTTATTTATTTATTAATAACATGGGAAATCTTAACGAAAAAGATGTGATGGAGCTTTCGACATTGTTCTGTGGATTGAGTGGTGCAGAAATTGAAGAGCTGATTACGAAATCAATAAGGAATTCCATTATCCATAACTGTCCATTCGATAAGAAAAATATATATGAGGAATATTTTGCTTCCAGGAATATATTGCCCCAGAATTGCAGCGATAACCGCAGGCTGCTTCAGCTTAAAGCGAAGCATTTACGGAATTGCAGTGAAAAGGTATTCAGCCTGCAGGTGATTGCCGATGTCCTGGGAAGCTCTAAAACAACAATACAGAAAATCGTAAAGGAGGAAGAGGCAGATGGGCAAGAATAACCTGCCAATAAAAATAGTCCTTCAAAAGGCGGAAGATATTTTCCCTAATCATGGCGGCGGAGAATCCAAATTTTTTGGGGAAGTAACCCCGCAAGTGCAAAGGGAAATGTCCGATAAATTTGAGTCTTTATTAGAGTTTTATGGTGGTGTTTTTGAAGAAAATGAAAATATACCTGCTGTAGGTAAGATAACGGTAAAACCCGAGGCAATTGCTAAATCACACAAGCCGGATGCCCTATGCAGGAACTGCCCCATTATTGGAACAGAAGATTTAAATGAAATATATATAAAGGTAAAGAGAAAATCCATACAGGAAACTATAAAATTGATCAAGAATCCGCCATCAGTAAAATTCAGGGCTAATATGACTGCTGTTTCAGATATTCAGCCTGTTAAAACTGATGAAAAAATTTCCCTGTCACTGATTGCGGCGGCAAAAGACGACTTTTCTGCAATTAAGGATAAGATAAAAATCAGAATTTTTGATTTTAATGATGACTTTGACAACGCACAGATATGGGATTATGTATATAGAAAACTGAAAGCGCTGGGTATATATGAGAAATGTGAAGTTATTTCATATGGCGAACACATAAAGTTCCTTAAGGCAGAGGTACGTTCTTATGAGGATGTTGTAAACATTGCATCCATCAATGGTGTTAAGGCTGTCGATTTTTTTCAAGAATACTCCCTTCCAAAAGATGACTTTTCATCAACTGAGTTACAGGCACTTTTGGATCGTGAGTATGCTGACAGTGAAGTTACGATTGGGATAATTGATGGCGGAATCAGTGAGGACAATCCTTATTTAAAGCCATATATTATTGCGAAAGAAAAATATGTTGATGATGCATACCGCAACCCGTATCATGCAACTTTTATCGCATCGACAATTCAATACGGAAATATGCTGAACGGCATCGGCAGTCCTGTCTGCTATCGGTTTAAATTTGTGGATATTATTGCAATACCGAACAGCGATGAGGATTTTGGACCTACAGACACGATATCTGAATATGATTTAATGGATATCATTGAGGAAGTGATGGAAAAGTATTCAGATTCAACAAAAATATGGAATCTGTCATTAGGCATAGAGGATAAACCATGCAGTGGGTCTATGTCTGATCTGGGCATATTTTTAGATTATATTCAGGATAAATACCATGTCCAGATATTTGTATCCAGTGGAAACATTAACAAACTGCCATTGAGGAACTGGCCGCCCCAAAAGGGGCTTGGTGAACATGACCGTTTAATATCCCCGGCAGATTCCGTGAGGGCTGTGACAGTTGGTTCCGTTGCTTTATTTGAATCAGATGATTCCATTGTCAAAGTGAACGAGCCATCCCCATTCAGCCGGAGGGGTCCGGGAGCTAATTATGTGGTGAAACCAGATATCGTGGATTATGGGGGAAATCTTTCTAAAACATATACTATTGATGGATTAGGGGTAAGGGGGCTGGGACCCAAGGGGGAAATAATTGAAGGGAATGGCACCAGCTATTCAACACCCAGGGCACTGCAGAAGTTTGCGTCTATTTATGAAGAAATGATGGAGCCGGATATTCTTCTTGCGAAGGCAATGCTCATCCACTGCGCAAGGATGAATTCCCGGGAATTATTAGATGAGAGCCCCGATAATATAAAATATTATGGATTCGGGATTCCCTCACCAAATGTCCAGGGGATACTTCAATGCAGCGAAGATGAGGTAACACTTGTGTTTAAACAGAAAATATCCCAAGGCTCCCATCTTGAAATGTATGATTTTCCTTATCCTAAATCGCTTGTCAGGAATAATAAGTACATTGGAGAAATTGGAATGACATTGGTATATCTGCCGCCCCTTGATGCACGTTATGGACGGGAATATTGCCGGACCAACATTGATGTAAGTTTCGGTACATATTCCTATCTTCCGGACGGGAGAATAGATTACAAGGGACAGGTTCCCCTTGAGACCAGATGGGATGAAAGGTATGAAGCGGCCAGAGTTGAGCATGGTTTTAAGTGGAGCCCTGTTAAATCTTATTATAAGAAATTCAGTCGGGGCGTACAGATTGGTGATGGCTGGAAACTGAGAATTGACCTGACATCCAGAAATGGTATGTATGTTCCTTCCCAGGAATTTGTTTTGATAATTACAATTAAGGATCCGAATGGCAACGACATTTATTCTGAAATTGCCACAGGCCTGAGAGAGCGTGGATATATAACGAATAATCTGGAAACAAGATATCAGACGCGTCAGAGGCGATAGGCATTAATGTACAAATAATTCAGGCATCAGCTCGAAATGAACTAATGCTCAATATTACCCAGCTGCATAAATAATGGATGTCCAAATTGTGGATTATAGCCGCCAATTCAATTTTAGGCTGATACCATGATTTACAAAGCAGGCAGCTGGGAATTTGATTTTTTCAATTTTTTTGATTTTTCGACTGTTATAAGCTAAGACAAAATAGGTTGATTGCATCTTCGCAAGTTAGTTAAGAAAAGGTGTTTCCTATGGCAATGAATTATGATAGATTATGGAAACTGTTGAAATAGAATTTACTAAGGTGGATGACAACCTATAAAATACTGCCCAAACACAACCAAGTCCCGATTATGGGACAGAGTAAGTGCTATATTTTGAATAACAATGCAGAGGAAGCCGGGAAATGTGGTGCAGAAATTGTAATATTGAGCTAAAAGATAAAAAGTGCCTGATTTGCGGAAGAGATACAGTCGAGGATGTGCCGGTTGAGATAGACTGGTGCTGCAATTGCCAAGTGCCCGTTTTGCAGGAGATATCTCAGGCGGACAAAGGAATCTGTCCAAGGTGTGGTAGGAAAATGAAATACATGTCTGCCGATATCCGGCCTGTGTTCCTGAAGAGAGGATGCTGCTTGAGATACTGCTTGGTTGCAGGCTTAATGAATGTCTTAAAAAGTCGGTGTGGGCTATAAACAGCAGATATTATATTGAAGGGAAATCGGTGTCTTTGCCAAAGCCGTCAAGGATACTCAAATATGTTATTTTACCATTGAACCTGCCAATGATTACAGTTATACAGTTTCTTTTGTGGATCACATTGGGGAGGAACATTCCCGGGAGTTTACCGATAATTTCACCCAGGATGGGCAGATTCTGATTGCAATACGGTATACTGACAACGCTTGGACCATTGAGTATGACAAGTAAGGAACTGTTAAGAATTAACTTTGCAGATGACGCAGCAGGAGGCAGGTTCATGTTTTATAATGACACACACAGACAAATAAAGAGCCTTGCAGGCAGAATTATGCTGGGAAACCGCCGCCGCAATGTCTTTGTCGTAATTGCCATCGGAATGACCACATTTTTGATCTCAGCCATTCTATGCATTGGCGGCGGATATTTGAAAAGTGCGGCGAGACAACAGGAAATGTTAAATGGTACGGCAGCGGACTTGATCCTGACAAACCCCACAGAACAACAGATACAGGCGTTACAGCAGGACGAGGACATAACAGCTATGGGAATCAGCCGTCAGATCGTCTTTATTGACACCACAGCCCATCCCCGCATCAACAGCATTCTTCTTCGCTGGTGCGACAGAGTTGAATGGGAGCAGCATATCTCTCCTGCCATGGGAAAGATAAACGGGCACTATCCTGCATCCCGAAGCGAAATCATGCTGCCCACATGGGTGCTGGAACGAATGGGCATCAGCCACCCGCATCTTGGTCAGACAATCCTGTTCTCATTCCGCTATGGTTATACGGATATTCACTGGAAACCCTTGTCAGAGGCAGAAGATTTTTCCTTTACATTGTGCGGCTGGTACGACGATTACAGCGGCAATAAGATGTATGATAACGCCATTGGGTATATTGCAGAGGAATTTTGATGTCTTAAAGAAAAACAGCAGTAGAACCTCTCACGGCGACAAAGTTTTCAAAATGGCGGTCAGCAATGTTTTTCGGAACAAAAAAGGAACTGCACTGGTGCTTGGCTCATTATTTTTAGGAATCAGCCTGTTTGTCATTGTGAATGGAATACTGGCGGGACTGGATGTTTCCTATCTGGCAGACGAGTATATGGATGATGATATTGTGATTGAAATAAGCCCAAAGACAAAGCTTGAGGAGAATATTCTGGACCAATTACAGGCAGTTCCCCATGTGCAGGAGGTCTCCTATACCACAAAGCTTAATGATCAGTGGTTTATTGACAGGGACAATGTGCTTGAGAGATATATTGCCGATTTCTGCGGCACTGGAACGGTACCGCAGGAAGCTATTCTGCAGTATGCCAATGGGAATCAGGACCAGACGTATCTATTTGGAATTGGGGAGCAGGACTTTCACAAAGCTGCTTCAAGTATGAACAGTTCCCTGGAGTATGAAGATTTTTGTCAGGGGAAAATAGCGTTTCTGGCTTCTGCAACCATTGTGCCATATGAGGGAACTGACGTCAGTGGAGAGATAGAGATACTATTGAATAGAAAGATATACTCTATTGAACTTGCCCCCTGTTATTTGTCCGCCACATTCAGAGAGGATGGCAAGACGCTTCTTGCTCCTAACATCTATGTGAGCCAGGAATGGCTGGAGCAGATCGGTGTGCCCGGACAGATCAACAGGATTGCGGTACAAATCGGTAATTCAGAACAGGCTTTAAAGACTGTGAAAGCTATGTTTGAAGCCTACAGCGGGGTTGGGATCACATCAAAAGTGGAAAAAATCAAAGAGCTTAAAGCCAGTTTTGGGGGGATTACTTTTCTGGGAAATGCGCTCAGTGTTATTTTACTGGGAATAGGCTTAATGAATTTTATCAATATGATGTATGTGAGTGTCAGCAGCAGGGGCAAAGAACTGGCTGTTCTGGAGAGTATCGGCATGACTCGGAAACAAATCTATAGAATGCTGTTCATAGAGGGGAACACATATGCCATACTCACAGCCATGTTGATTTTTACATTGGGCAGCGCCGTATTGTATGAAAGCTTTCAGATAGTAAAAACTCAGGCGTCCTATGCAGTGTTCGCTTACCCTGTCAGTCAGACAGTCATATCCCTGGCTGTGGTGACTGCAATCTGCAACCTGGTTCCTGTATTCGTTTACAGGACAGAAAGCAGCCACAGTATAATTGAGCGGCTGAGGGGAAATGATTAGGGCCACATTCCACAGCATCCAGAACGCATCCCACAGCAAAGGTATGAATCCTTCCATTCCCAGCGTCGAAAATGATAAAAGAAGCTGCCGGTAAAGGCGGTTTTCTGTCAATATCAAATGGCAGGAGGAACATGCTTATGGCAATGCAGATTGACACAAACTATGACCATTTCAGAACCGATTATTCAGAGAGGGTGAAGGAGAAACAGGCTGCAGAGAGGGCGGAGGAGGCAAAGGGGACAGAGGCCCAGAGGGCCGGAAAATCCTCTCAACCCCAGGATGAATATATCAGCAGCGAAAAATCGGAGCAAAAGCCCTCCGGGCTGTACCGGGCAGGCCATGACGCCAAGGGAAATCGGAAAATCTTTTTTGAGGATCCGAAAGCGGGCGGGAAGAGCCAGGGACAGCCGGCAGAGAAATGTGTCGCCGATACCCATAAGGTTGACGGAGAAATCAAGCGATTGAAAGAGGAAAAACAGCAGCTGGAACAGCAGATTCAATCCGCTTCCGGAGACGAAGAGATTCGCCGGAAGCTGGAGAAAAAACTGGCCCAGGTGGAGAATGAGTTAAGCCGGAAAGACAATGATACCTACAGGCGGCAGAATGCTTCTGTATCAGTTTGAGGGTGAAAAGGGACAGCGTCTGCCAATACACTGATTGTTTTTCTGTGAATAGCGGCATACGATTTCAGACTTCTCCATAACTACATGGAAATTGTCAGCCACAAAATCAATCGCAGCCAGGATGGACAGAAAAGAATCTCTTTTACAGCACCGGGGTCCTCCCACTTCTCCAATCCTGCCAAGTGCTTTGGAGGTCATCTGATGAGACAAGGCGAAGGGTTCATTTGTGAGAGGCGTTGACTTCGACAGGATGGAGATAAACATGCCGGAGCTGATACCTGCCCCGCAGGCGCCCCAAAACCCACAGGCGCCGCCGGGAACACTTTTCCCCCGGTTTATCATCTCAATCAATGCGGCGGGGAGATCAACCTCTCCGCCTGCATTTTTATATGCTGTCAGAAGAGCAGAGCCTACCATAACATGATGCTCTGGCCCATGCATGTGGCAAAAGGGCTGGGACATAAGTTTCGTGATGATTTCCACAGGGTTTTTGGAGGTTTCGTCCAGGCATAACCGGATGATACTGTCCACACCGCGGGTATGACAGTCATTACAGACAAAATGACCGTTGATGCATCTGGTCTTGCTGTTTTCTTTTTTATGGCATATTGCACACTCCATAGGTTCATCTGCTGCTGAATACTCCAGAGCAGCATTGCAGATCAGACATTCTTCTTTCATGGGCGCTACCTTCCTTTGCCGTTATTTCCTCAGGAATTCCTGGGTATTTTGTTTATTAAATTATAGCAGACAGTAAAACAGGAGTAAAGTGTCCTGGAAGCATTTCGCGGCATCTGGAAAACATTTCACAGCAATTCAGTTGTTTTGGTTTCTCAGGCAGGTTATAATAAAATATCATGGGCAGGAGGTGGCACATTGATCCATATTGCAATCTGTGATGATGAAAAATTTGTCCTTCATGTGCTTCTGATTATCCCACAGCAAGTAAGAGGTGAATTGCTCTGGCTTGGCTTTCCTTTCCTGTGCCCTGTTCAATAAAGATCATATTCCAGATCCATGCGTCTCATTAACTTCCCATTTTCCTGATAAACGCCGAAATCTTCCCGCAAATTAGAGCACTCCCACATTTTGTAACGCCTGAAAGTGTTGTCATAAAACACCGTATAACCAATACGGTTTAGCTGTGCAAAATCCCGTTGCCGCATTCTTTCATTAGCATTGGGAAAAAGCTCATAATAGCAGTCTTTACAGGAATAATAATCGTCTCCGCATTCCCAATAATAGGAACCTGTTTCAGTGTAAAGTTCATTCATCAGTCTCCCGATTCGGTTTAATTTTGACAAGTGAAGATATTTTCTGCTCTTCTGTCCCAGGGTGTTTTCCGCCAATGCACAAGGCATGTGGTTTTTTACAATATATGCCTTTTGCTTTGCGCAATAACAGACTTCCATAAGCCCTGCGTCCACCAGGGTTTTCATGTCTCTCTGTATCATTTTTCTGCCCATGGGAAGGCGAGAAGTGATATCGGCAAGTTCCACCTGCTGGCTTCCCTTAAAAATATCATACAGCAAAAGCTGACGGTCTGTTGGTGTCAATTCTATTGCGCCCATCCTGGTTCCCACCTTTGATTTCATTTCAGCATAGCTGTTAAGTTTCATTATACTTCATCAGCCGTCCTTTCAGCAACCTTTTCCGGAATGAAAAAAATGTATTGACAATTATTTCCTGTCATGGTATCCTAAGGATGGTTAGCGGTAGCTAACTATTATTTGACACAGAGAGTTAGCTTTGACTAATACATGGAGGAAGGTGGGGATATGATGCCGCTTACACTGGCAGAAGTGGAAGAGGAAAACATAATCAGAAAAATCGGAGGGAAGCAGGAGATTAAGGCGCATCTTGAGAAGCTTGGTTTTGTTGTGGGAGGGACGGTGACGGTGGTCAGCGCCGCAGGGGGCAATGTCATTGTAAAAGTAAAGGATTCCCGCATAGCCGTCAGCAGAGAGATGGCGCAGAAAATCATGGTTTGAGGTGCGGGGTATGCCCCTCAAAAACATTTTGACAGGAGGTACATGGGAGTGAAAACGCTGAAAGAAGCAAAGGTTGGCGATACCGTCCGGGTGGTGAAGCTTCACGGCCAGGGAGCGGTCAAGCGCAGAATCATGGACATGGGACTGACAAAGGGGGTAGAAGTGCAGACCCGCAAGGTTGCACCCCTTGGGGACCCTATCGAAGTGACGGTTCGGGGGTATGAGCTTTCTATCAGGAAAGCGGATGCAGAGCTGATTGAAGTTGAGAGCCTGTAGCAGGCCCTCTGTAAAAAATTGTCAGGGGAGGGATATCCCCTGTATTTTCAGCCTTATTGGTTAGCTATAACTAATCAAAGAAAGCGAGGAGAAGGATGAGTCTGAGAATTGCCCTTGCAGGGAATCCAAACTGCGGGAAGACAACACTGTTCAATGCCCTTACCGGGTCCAATCAGTTTGTGGGAAACTGGCCGGGGGTGACGGTGGAAAAAAAGGAAGGAAAGCTGAAAAGACATGAGGGAGTGACCATCACCGACCTACCTGGCATTTATTCTCTTTCCCCTTACACACTGGAGGAGGTGGTGGCAAGAAACTACCTTGTGAGCCAGCGCCCCGATGGGATCTTGAACCTGGTGGACGGCACGAATCTGGAGAGAAATCTGTACCTGACCACCCAGCTTGCCGAGCTTGGAATTCCTGTGGTGGTTGCCGTCAATATGATGGATGTGGTGGAAAAAAACGGCGACAAAATCAATACGGCAGAGCTGTCAAGAGCCCTGGGCTGTAAGGTGGTGGAGATTTCAGCTCTGAAAGGAGTCGGACTTATGGAGGCTGCGGAAGCCGCAGTGGAGGCAGCAGAGAAGGGAAAGACGGTGCCCAGGCATAGCTTTTCGGGAACCGTGGAACACGCTCTTGCCCACATTGAGGAGGCTGCGGTGCATGGGATGCCGGAGGAACAGCAGCGATGGTATGCCATAAAATTGTTTGAGAGAGATCAGAAGGTTTTAGAGCAGTTGAACCTGGCTGAGTCCGTTCTCTCCCATATTGAAACAGACATTCAGGCAGTTGAGGAGGAGATGGATGAGGATGCGGAATCCATTATCACCAGTGAGAGATATATTTACATCGGAAGTATCATAAAAGGATGTCTGCTGAAAAAATCTACAGGAAAACGCTCAAACTCCGACAAAATAGACAGGGTTGTCACCAACCGTTTTCTGGGACTGCCGATTTTTGCCGCCATTATGTTTCTGGTATATTATGTATCCATGGTGACGGTAGGAACCGCCGCCACAGACTGGGCCAATGATGGGCTGTTTGGTGAGGGCTGGCACCTGTTTGGCATAGGTGCTTCCGCCTATGGAGAAGCGGTTGAGGAATACAGTGATGCATCGCTGATTGTGCAGGGCTATGACGCATATGTGGAAGAAGCGGGCGGGGAGCCTACGGGAGATTTTCCGTATAAAGCCATGGACGAGGAAACACTGGAAGAAGTGACAAAGACAGCGTCCCTTGTGGATTATCAGGAGGCAGTTAGGCTTCTGGAACAGCACAAAGAAGAGCCTGACCCCGCGGCTTACGGCGTCTGGGTTCCCGGCGTCCCGGTACTTGTGGGGGCGGGGATGGAGGCTGTGGGGGCTGCAGGCTGGCTTGAAGGTCTTATGGTTGACGGCATTGTGGCCGGTGTGGGGGCGGTTTTGGGATTTGTGCCCCAGATGCTGGTTTTGTTCCTCTTTCTTGCTTTCCTTGAGGCCTGCGGTTACATGGCGCGTATTGCCTTTGTGCTGGATCGTGTTTTCCGTAAGTTTGGGCTGTCCGGTAAGTCTTTTATTCCCATGCTCATCGGAACCGGATGCGGCATTCCGGGCATTATGGCGTCCAGAACAATCGAAAATGAACAGGACCGCAGGATGACCATTATGACAACTACATTTATTCCCTGCGGCGCCAAGGTGCCGTTTATTTCCATGGTTGCGGGCGCGGTTTTCGGCGGTTCCCCATGGGTTGCAACGAGCGCATATTTTGTTGGCATGACAGCAATCCTTACCTCCGGCATCATGCTGAAGAAGAGCAGGATGTTTTCCGGTGAACCGGCTCCTTTTGTGATGGAGCTTCCCGCCTACCATATGCCCACTGCAGGGAATGTCCTCCGCTCCATGTGGGAACGTGGGTGGTCTTTCATCAAAAAGGCGGGCACGATTATCTTTCTGTCCACCATTGTGATCTGGTTTACCACTTACTTTGGATTTACGTCGGAAGGATTCAGAATGCTCGGCGAAGAGGAGATGGATCAGTCTCTTCTTGCTGCCGCCGGAGACGTGATTGCATGGATTTTCACGCCGCTGGGCTGGGGAAACTGGCAGGCAGCAGTGGCGTCCATTACGGGTCTGGTGGCAAAGGAAAATATCGTCGGCACAATGGGTATTCTCTATCCCGGCGGCTGGGCGGAAATCGGTGCTGCTTTCAGCAAGGCTTCCGGATATTCTTTCCTTGTTTTCAACCTTCTGTGCGCACCCTGCTTTGGTGCAATCGGTGCCATCAGGCGGGAGATGAACAGTGCAAAATGGACTTGGTTTGCCATAGGCTACCAGTGTCTGCTGGCCTACGGGGCGGCTCTGGTGGTATACCAGATTGGCTCAGCCTTTATGGGGAATCTGAATATTGTGGGTCTGTTTGGGGCCGTGATCATCTTGGGCGGTATGCTTTATCTGCTGCTTAGACCCAATAGAGATACCATAAAACGATCTGCTGAGATGAAAATAAAAACGGCAAAATAGTGTTTATAAAAAAGCAGCTGGAGGAGATATTTTCAGCCAGGAGAATTTTGGGAGAAGGAGTGCCAAGGTGAGCCCATATTTTGGAAGCAGAGAGCTTTCAGATATGGGCTTATAAGCAGCTGAACAGTTTGTCCCAGTGTTTACAGTATCTTGCGGCAAGAACAGTCCCGCAGAGCGCAGGATATGAAACGATAACAGGCAAGGCGGCGGGATAGTCAATGCTTATCACCGCCGCCCTGTTTTGGAGTTTTATCAGACTGATAAACTCAAATTTTTTGCTCCAATTCTTCTTTTGTAGGTATTTCAAATAATTCTGAGAACAGGATTTGATTTTGCGGTGGCTCTGCCCACGTGCCTATCGCCGGAACACATACCAGTAAGGTTCACTTCCGCCGAAGGAATAATCCCCGCTTTTCCACTGGACAAACAGATACGGCACCTGGCCTATTTCCTGAAGGATATATTTGCTGGCGGTGGACTGGGGCGTGCAGATTACGTATCCCTTCATCCAGCGCCATACCTCGGAGGTATCGGTGCGGAAACTGCCGTCATTCCTATTCCGAAAGCTGTTTTCCATGCCCCCGTCCTCCAGAAACACCGCCGTTCTCCAGTACAGATCCTCGTAAGGCAGTACAATATCAGGATTCAGAGGGTCAAATTCTTCTATATGCTGCACCAGGCTGCACACATTCCATTTTCCCAGAACAGAAGCATCCTCTGCCGGAAGGTCCGGAATCTCGTCCACGGACATAATCTCCTGTTTCCGGTATGCCTTGGAGTCCGTCTTTCGGAATACCCACAGCTCCGGCCTGCCGCCCCGATAGTAGTTGGGGCCCTTAAACTCCAGGAACAGGTAAGTCTCCCCGGCGATTTCTTCGATGGTGTACGCATTCTGGCTTTTCCGGTGAGGGTAGCCGCAGCTGGAGAACAGCAGCCCTTTTGTCCAGCCGAAGGACCAGTACCACTCGCCTCCGGGAAGAAAGTACAGCCCCTTTTCCATCTCTTTTATACATCCGGATTTCTGCTTCTCGGGATGGAACATTTCCCGGCAGGGCAGAAAGTCAATCATTTCCCAGTGACCGATGACAGCTTCATCATTTACAAAAGGCTTATCGAACTCCTCATTATGGCTCATGTCCAGCTCGCCCAGTTTCACCACGGGAAGCTTTATCTCCACTGTGCCGTCCTCATACATGATTTTACAGGTGGGACCTACAATCTGATAATCGTGGTCCAGCACATATTTCTGAAGGGCGATGACACCCTCCTCATACTCTCCGCAGGCACAGGCCAGGCTGGCGGTATCCTCCCCAAAGGATAGGGTTCTCTCAGAAAATCCGCAGGATTTTGGCAGTTTCCCCGTGATCTCCACCCCCAATCCGGTGTCAAAATTCCGGCTCACAAATTCTGGCTCATAGTCCATGAGCACTGTCCTGTGCCCCAAAATTCCCTGGGGGATGGCGCCGCGCATTTCCTGCAGATGATCCTCTGCCTGGGATTTTTCGGCAAGGATCTTCCGGTCATAGGCCAGCCTGATTCCATCGCTCTTTCTTATGACAATGTCAAACATAATTTTTCGCTCCTTTAAGTCATGGTTCAGGTTTTGGAGGATGGCTATGCGGCTCTGGGTCTGTCTCTGCAGTCTGCGCAGCTCCTCTTCCTTACCCTTGAGAAATGCGGACAGGTTTTCTTTGGGCAGGGAGAACAGTTCTTTGATCTCCCGCAGGCTGAACCCAAGCTCTTTCAGCGCGATAATGCGGTAGCAGTCGGACAGTTTTACAGCGCTGTAATAACGATATCCCGTCATCTCGTCAATGCGGTCCGGCGGAAGAAGCCCTTCGCTGTCATAGAACCGGAGGGTCTTTACGGGTATTCTGCACAGCTTTGAAAGCTCGCCGATTTTGTACATAACATCACTCCTTGTATCCATAAAATGTTGAGATTCTGTATCGCAGGTACCTTGCAGGAGTATCATAGCATTCCAGTTAAGGGGAGAGTCAAGGGAAAAATTCAGGAAAAAATTCATTGACCCTATTGACAGATGACCTTGGTGGGAGTATTATCCAGTTAAAAATTTTGAATGTCAAAATATTTGAGATTAAAATTAATTGAAACTCAAAATAACGCTGCGGGCAGGGTGCCGTTCCGGAGCGGAAGAAATGACAGAAAGCGGCAGAAAATAACAAAAAATATTAAAAAATATCAAAAAAGGAGAAGAGATTATGTTTGAGAAGGTAAAGGAGATCATTGAAGAAAAGCTGAATGCGGACGGGATGGGCATTACCGAGGCCACAAGTTTCAAGGATGACCTGGAGGCGGATTCCCTTGACCTGTTTGAGATGGTGATGGCCCTGGAGGATGAATTTGCCGTGGAGATTCCCTCTGAGGATCTGGAGAAGATGGCCACCGTGGGGGACGTGATAGAGTATCTGAGGGAGAAAGGTGTGGAGTGAGTATCCGCACCGGATGGGAGAGCATATGACGACTAGGGTGACAGAAATGCTGGGGATCCAGTACCCTGTGATTCAGGGAGGAATGGCCTGGGTGGCGGAGTACCACCTGGTGTCGGCAGTGTCCCAGGCCGGGGGACTGGGCATTATCGGGGCCGGCGGTGCCTCCGCTGAATTTGTCCGGGGGCAGATACGGAAGGTGAAAGAGAGGACGGAGAAGCCCTTTGGGGTGAATCTGATGCTGATGAACCCGGAGGCAGATGCAATCGCGCAGGTGATTGTGGAGGAAGGGGTGAAGGTGGTGACTACCGGCGCCGGCAATCCGGGACGCTATCTGCCCATGTGGAGAGAAGCGGGTGTAACGGTGATCCCGGTGGTGGCCAGCGTGGCCATGGCCAGGATGATGGAGCGGGCCGGGGCACAGGGAGTGGTGGCAGAGGGGACAGAGTCCGGCGGACATATCGGCGCTGCATCCACCATGACCCTGGTGCCCCAGGTGGCAGATGCCGTCAGCATTCCTGTTATCGCCGCCGGAGGAATAGCGGACGGCAGAGGACTGGCGGCGGCCCTGATGCTGGGGGCGGAGGCGGTGCAGATGGGCACACGCTTTATCGTGGCCAGGGAGTCCGTTGTACATGAAAATTATAAAAAGAAAGTCATCGGTGCCAGAGATATTGACTCTGAAGTCACGGGCATGAGCCACGGCCATCCCGTGAGACAGCTGCGCAATAAGATGACCAGGGAGTATGTGAAGCTGGAGAAGGAGGGAGCGCCCTTTGAGGAACTGGAGCAGCTGACCCTGGGAGCTCTGCGGAAAGCCGTGGTGGAGGGGGATGTGGTGAACGGAACCCTTATGGCGGGACAGTGCGCGGGGCTTGTGCAGAAGGAGCAGACCTGTGAAGAGATGATCCGGGAGATTATGGAGCAGGCGGAAAAGCTGCTGTCCCCCCGTTCTTAAAGGGGTAAAATGCAGTGAGATGTGCCCGGGGATGCTTTATCGTTCCAGGGCAGCAGGATGGGGGAGTTTGGAAAAATGAGCAGGACAGCATTTATCTTTCCGGGACAGGGGTCCCAGTACTGTGGAATGGGACGGGATTTCTATGAAAAATATGAGACCGCCAGGGAGGTGTACGCTCTGGCGGGAAAGGCTTCCGGCCTGGATGTGGCGGCTCTTTGTTTTGAGGAGGATGAACGTCTTCACATTACAGAGTACACCCAGATCGCTATGCTGGCCACAGAGGTGGCGGTGCTGAAGGTGATGGAGCAGGAGGGGTTCCGGGCGGACTGCTGCGCCGGACTCAGCCTGGGAGAGTATGGAGCCCTGGCGGCGGCCCGGGTGATGGAACTGGAGGATTTGTTCCGCCTGATCCGCAGACGGGGCATTTACATGCAGGAGGCTTATCCTGTGGGGGGCGCCATGACGGCGGTGATGGGGCTTTCGGCGGATACCATCCGTGAGATCTGCTGTGAAACTCCGGGCACGGTGTCCATTGCCAACGATAACTGTCCCGGCCAGATTGTGATATCGGGGGAGGAAAAGGCTGTCCAGGCTGCCGCACAGAAGCTGCAGGAAGCGGGGGCAAAGCGCTGTATTCCCCTGAAAGTCAGCGGCCCCTTCCACTCCCCTCTGCTGGCAGGCGCAGGGGAGAAACTGGCGGCGGAGCTGGAGGGCGTGGCGGTGCAGGATCCTGTGATCCCCTATCTGTGCAATGTGGAGGCGCTTCCTGTGACGGACTGCACCCGGGTGAAGGAACTGCTGGCCAGGCAGGTATCCGGCACAGTCCGGTGGCGGGAGACCATGGAGCGCATGCTGGCGGAGGGCGTGGATACCTTTGTGGAGATTGGGCCGGGCAAAACCCTGGCCGGATTCCTCCGCAGGATAGACAGGGATGCCAGAGTGTTCAATGTGGAGAAGACGGAAGACCTGGAGAAGCTGAAAACGCTCTGTACAGGGTAAAGCCCTGGAAATGGGGCCGTGGCAAGGAGGAGTGGATGGAAGAAGGAAGCAATACCGTTGGAACCTGCGGGGAACTGGCGGGCAAAGTGGCACTTGTGACCGGAGCGGGCCGGGGTATCGGCCGGGGCATTGCAGGGAAACTGGCATCCCTGGGTGCATTGGTGCTGATAAATTACAGAGGATCGGAACTTCGGGCCCGGGAGGCGGAGGAGGAGATCCGGGCTGCAGGAGGCAGAGCGGAGTGCCTGGGCTGCGATGTGTCGGACTACGCCGCCTGCGGGGCCATGGTGGAGACAGTCATAAAAGAGTACGGCCATGTGGATATTCTGGTGAACAATGCGGGAATTACCAGGGATAATCTGCTTATGCGCATGTCGGAGCAGGAGTACGACGAGGTTTTGGACACCAATTTAAAGGGAGCATTCAACACCATCCGGCATTTGTCCAGATATTTTTTAAAGCAGCGCAGCGGCAAGATTATCAATATTTCCTCTGTCTCCGGCGTCATGGGCAACCCGGGCCAGGCCAATTACAGCGCCTCCAAGGCAGGACTCATCGGACTCACCAAGAGCGTGGCCAGGGAGCTGGCTTCCCGGGGGGTGTGCGTCAATGCGGTGGCTCCGGGTTTTATTGACACGGAGATGACACAGACCCTGTCGGAGAAGGCGAAAAGCAGCGGTCTGGCCGCGGTGCCCATGGGCAGAATGGGCACCGTGGAGGATGTGGCAGAGGTGGTGGCGTTTCTTGCAGGGAACAAATCGGATTATATCACAGGCCAGGTGATCTGTGTGGACGGAGGTATGGCGATATGAGCAGACGAGTGGCAGTGACCGGTATGGGGGCGGTGACACCCATAGGGACGGGCGTGGAGGCATTCTGGGAGAGTATCAGACAGGAGAGAATCGGGTTTGCCCCCATTACCCGGTTTGACGCCTCCGGCTATAAATGCGGGCTGGCGGCGGAAGTGAAGGACTTCCGGCCGGAGGATCACATGGACAAAAAGTCCGTCAGGCGCATGGAGCTGTTCTGCCAGTTTGCGGTGGCGGCAGCCGGGGAGGCCATGGGGGACGCGGGGCTGAACATGGAAAGGGAGGATCCTTTCAGGGTGGGCTGCAGCATTGGAAGCGGCATCGGCAGTCTGCAGGCCATAGAGAGAGAGTACGGCAAACTGCTGGAAAAAGGGCCTTCACGGGTAGGGCCTCTGTTTGTGCCCATGATGATCTCCAATATGGCGGCGGGAAATGTGAGCATTGCCCTGGGGCTGAAGGGAAAGAGCCTGAATGTGGTGACAGCCTGCGCCACGGGAACCAATTCCATCGGTGAGGCCTTCCGGGCCATTCAGTGCGGGGACGCGGAGGTGATGCTGGCAGGGGGCACGGAGGCCGCAGTTACCCCCATTGGCATCGCAGGTTTTTCCGCCCTGAAGGCATTGTCCGAGAGCAGGGATCCTGCCAGGTGTTCCATTCCTTTTGACAAGGACAGAAGCGGCTTTGTCATGGGGGAGGGCGCCGGGGTGGTGGTTCTGGAGGAGCTGGAACATGCCAGAGCCCGGGGGGCGCATATTTATGCGGAAGTGCTGGGATACGGCTGTACCTCGGATGCATTTCATATCACTTCCCCTGCGGAGGACGGCAGCGGGGCCGCCAGGGCCATGGAGTATGCTATGGCAGAGGCAGGTGTGGCGCCTGGGGAAGTGACTTATATCAATGCCCACGGCACATCCACCCATCTCAACGACCTGTTTGAGACCCGGGCTATCAAGATGGCTTTCGGAGACCAGGCAGGGAAGCTGCGGATCAACTCCACCAAGTCCATGATCGGCCATCTGCTGGGAGCCGCAGGGGCAGTGGAGTTTATAACCTGTGTAAAGGAACTGCAGGAGGGATTTATCCACAGGACCGTGGGCCTGCAGGAGGCCGGGGAGGAGCTGGATCTGGACTACTGCAGGGAGAGCAGGGAGGAGGCCATTCCCTACGCCCTCAGCAATTCCCTGGGCTTTGGAGGGCACAACGCCAGCATCCTTCTGGGACAGCCGGGGAACTGAGCAGTTTCCCCGGAAACGTGCAGGAGGCGGCACACTCACATACAAGCGGCAATGGGCTTGAGATAGGAGAGAATATGTCATTGTATACAGCGCAGGAGATTATGAATATATTGCCCCACCGGTATCCTTTTCTGCTGGTGGACACCATAGAGGAACTGGAACCGGGGCTGCGGGCTGTGGGCAGAAAATGTGTCAGTGTGAACGAGCCTTTTTTCCAGGGACATTTTCCGGGGAACCCTGTCATGCCCGGGGTGCTGATCCTGGAGGCCCTGGCACAGGTTGGGGCTGTGGCCATGCTGTCCAAGCCGGAATTCCAGGGGCGGACTGCCTATTTTGCAGGGATTGACAAGGCAAGGTTCCGCCGGAAAGTGTTCCCCGGGGATGTGCTTGTTCTGGAGACGGAGATTCTCAAGGTGAAGGGGCCTGTGGGTGTGGGCCGGGCCCAGGCGAAAGTGGACGGCGTGGTGGCGGCCCGGGCGGAGCTGACTTTTTCCATAGGATAAGGATGCAAAATCCTTATCCCTGGATGGCGTCCCGGATTCTTTTGAGACAGCCTCCAGGATTTAGGGCGAGGTATGTGAGATGAAAAATAATCTGCTGAAACAGAAGAGAGCGAATTTTTTTGCCAGGAAATTTGGCAGGCAGAATCCAAACCAGACGGTCTCCAGGGGCCAGGAGGAAGAAGGCGGGGAAGCCATTTCCCCACAGGATTCGGAGGATTATACCATCCGCTGTCCCAAGTGCGGAAAGCAGGTGAACCGGCAGAGGGTGGTGAAGCGGAAATATATCTGCTATGAGTGCGGGGGATATTTCCGGGTAAAGGTGTCCAACCGCATCCGCATGGTGGCGGATCCCCACACTTTTGAACCCTGGTTTACGGATCTGCCGGTACATAATCCCCTGAATTACGAGGGCTATGAGGAGAAACTGGCCCAGGCCAGGGAGAAGACTGGCCTGGACGAGGCAGTGACAGTGGGCCGCTGCAGGGTGTTCGGGGAGGAGATTGTACTGGGGATCTGCGACTCCAGATTCCTGATGTCCAGCATGGGCCGGACGGTGGGGGAGAAGATCACCGCAGCCCTGGAACGGGCTCTGGAGCTGAGGCTGCCGGTGTTCCTTTTCTGCTGTTCCGGCGGGGCCAGAATGCAGGAGGGCATTGTATCCCTGATGCAGATGGCCAAGACCTCGGGGGCGGTACAGAAACTGGGGGAGGCGGGACTTTTGTACTGTACGGTGCTGACGGATCCCACCACAGGGGGAGTGACTGCCAGTTTCGCCATGCTTGGGGATGTGATTATGGCGGAGCCCGGGGCCCTGGTGGGATTTGCAGGTCCCAGGGTTATCAGGCAGACCATAGGCCAGGAGCTGCCGGAGGGATTCCAGACCGCAGAGTTTCTGGTGGAACACGGCATTATTGACGGCATTGTGGCGCGGGAAAACCTGAAAAAGACCATGTACTTTCTGGTGAAGGCGCACCAGTGCAGGGAAAAGCAGTATGCGGAATTCACCCCTGGAAAAGATGTCCGGTTTGTGCTGAGTGAGATTCTGAAAGAGCAGTCCTTTAAGGTGCGTCCCCTGGATGCCTGGGAGAAGGTAAAGGCGACCCGGCGGGTGGAGAGGCCCCAGGCATGCGACTATATGAATTATATCTTTGATTTCTTTGTGGAGTCCCATGGAGACAGAGCTTTTCGGGATGATCCTGCCATCATTGGGGGCCTGGCTTTTCTGGACGGGCAGCCGGTGACGGTGATTGCAGAGCACAAGGGCAGGGATGTAAAGGAATGCCAGCAGAGGAATTTCGGCATGCCCATGCCGGAGGGATACCGCAAGGCTCTGCGGCTGATGAAGCAGGCGGAAAAGTTTCACAGGCCCATTATCAGCTTTGTGAATACCGCCGGGGCATTCTGCGGCATTGAGGCGGAGGAACGGGGCCAGGGGGAGGCCATCGCCAGAAATCTGATGGAGATGGCGGCGCTGAAGGTGCCGGTGCTGTGTATCTTTATCGGGGAGGGCGGCAGCGGCGGCGCCCTGGCTACGGCTGTGGGGAATGAGGTCTGGATGCTGGAAAACGCCACGTATTCCATTCTCTCCCCTGAGGGGTTTGCCTCCATTCTGTGGAAGGACGCCTCCAGGGCCAGGGAGGCCAGCCAGATCATGCAGCTGACGGCCCAGGATCTGAAACGTCTGGGGATCATTGAGAAGATTATACCTGAGTTCGGCGGTGCGGACAGCACTACGGCCGCCGCCATTGGAGGCTGTCTGAAGGAGCAGGTTGTGGACTTTTTAAAGCGGTGCCAGGGCATGAGCGGCCAGGAACTTGCGGCCGCCCGGTACGAGCGTTTCCGCAGGTTCTAAACCGGACAGGTAATGTCGCTGGGGGAGAAGCAAAGAAGAGAAAATATACTCTTGAAATACCTTGGGGACAGAGTGCAGAGAAAGGGGAGAGTATGGCGGTAAAAATAATCGGAACAGGAAGCGCCCTGCCAAAAAAGGTCGTGTCCAATGAGGAGATGGCGGGACTGGTGGAGACTTCAGACCAGTGGATCAGGGAGCGCACGGGCATTGGCAGCAGGCATATCTCAACAGGGGAGACCGTGGTCTCCCTGGCGGTGGAGGCCTGTGAAAAAGCCCTGGCCCATGGGGACAGAAAAGCCTCGGAAGTGCAGCTGATCCTGGTGGCCACCTGTACGCCGGAGAAGGGCATTCCCTGTGCTGCCTGTCAGGTGCAGAGCCTTCTGGGGGCGGCGGAGGCGGTGGCTTTTGACCTGAACGCGGCCTGTGCCGGATTCCTCTTTGCGCTGCACACTGCCCATGCCTACATTGAGGCGGGTATCTATGACAATGCTCTGGTGGTGGGCAGCGAGGTGTTGTCCAAAGTGGTGGACTGGACTGACAGAGGCACCTGTGTGCTGTTTGGGGACGGGGCCGGGGCGGTGCTGTTGGAGCGCAGCGGGCAGCCGGGTATTCTGGGCTTTGTACAGCACTCGGACGGAACCAAAGGCGGGGTCCTTCAGTGCGACGGCAGAAAGCTGGAGAATCCTTTTGTGTCCCTGCCTGTGGGAAATCCTTTTCTGTCCATGGACGGCAGGGAGGTATTTGCTTTTGCCCTGAGACAGGTTCCAGCCTGCATATGGGAGGCGCTTTCACAGGCAAAGCTCTCCCCGGAGGATGTGGATCTGTATGTGCTCCACCAGGCCAACAGACGTATTATTGAGGGCATCGCCGGGAGGATGAATCTGGAGGCGGCCAGATTTCCCATGAATCTGGAGCGGACGGGAAATATGTCCTCCGCATCCATCCCGGTTCTTCTGGACGAACTGGTCCGGGAGGGACGGCTGCAGGAGGGAATGACCCTTGTGCTCTCAGGCTTTGGGGCAGGGCTCACTTACGGGGCGTGTGTGCTGAAGTGGCAGCGGTAACTTGACTTTTCAGGAGAAATTGGTATAGTTAAGGAAAGCGTCCGGGGAGACAGGGGCGCGGGAAAGAAGGTGCAGGCGGCGGGATGGGGCGGAACAGGAATCATTCTCTCAATGAGATGCTGGTAAGTCTGTTTAATCATGTGATGGACATGGAGGGCCAGGCGGTTATCACAGAGGAATACAAGGATATCACCAACAACGACATGCATATCATAGAGGCCATCGGCATAGAGGCCCCGCGGAATATGTCCGTGATTGCCCAGAAGCTCCATGTTACGGTGAGTACCCTGACCATCAACATGAACGGACTGGAAAAGAAAGGCTATATCTGCAGGGAGCGGGGGCAGAAGGACAAGCGCGTGGTGTATGTGACACTGACGGAGAAGGGAAAGAAGGCCTTTTATCACCACCGGGATTTTCACAAGAAGATGATTAAGGCCATTGTGAAGGACCTGAGCCAGCAGGAGATGGAAATTCTGTGCCGGTGTCTTGAGAATCTGAACCGCTTTTTCGAGCCGGAGGAATCTTCTCAGGGCCACTGAAAGACTATCCCTGAATAGCTATAACTGCTTATAAAAGTAAATTTCGTCGTATATCCTCTCTTCGCCCCAGGGTTCCCGGAGGCCGCCTGGTATTTTGCCGCAGGGTTCCATTCCTATGGCTGTGTAGAAATGCTCGGAGCCGTCGCCGCGGCAGGATGTGGTTATATGAGTGCATCCCAGCTGTTTGGCCTGGGCGAAGGCTTCATGGCAGAGCTTTTTTCCCAGGCCCTGCTTCTGGAAAGCGGGATTTACCACCACGTCTGCAAGCTTGCCCTTGTGAGGGTGAAGGATATACTGGGATTTTTCCACCAGAACCGCTCCCACCACCTGCTCTTTTGCCACGGCTGTCAGAAAGATGCTTTCTCCATTCTCCATTTTTTTCACATTGGCTTCAACCCTCTGTTTCACCTCTTCCGGTGTATTGGCCGAGAAGATGTTCTCCCAGAGACTTTTGGCATCGGTAAGCCTCAGTTTTCTGATTTCAATTTCTTTCATGTTTTCCAGTGCCTCCTTTGTTGACAATAGTTTTGGATGGATTTTTCTGTGCTGCTTCAGCTGATGGTGGCAGCGGTATTCACTGGGCGTGCACCCTATGTATTGAAGGAAAGCTTTGTAAAAGCCAGCCTGGGTCTCGAAACCATAATCCATGGCCACATCATACATTTTCCTGCCCAGAGCGATCTCCCCTGCGGCCCGGAAGAGCCTTCTCTTTCTGACATAAGTCATGACGGGCATACCTGTAATGTCATGGAAATAATAGTAGAGCTGCCTTGTGGAATAATGGCATCTTTGGCTTAAGTGCTCCAGGGTAAAGTCTTCTTTCAAATTATTTTCGATAAAATTCATCATGTCTTCCAGAGACATTTTGCGTCACCACCTTATCTGAATATAGCAGACACAGACAAAAAATCTTTTCCAAAACTGCAAAAGTACCGGAAAGATACGGGAGTTTGGAGATCGGTTCAGCCGTTAGGTCATGGATTTTATTATAGCCCATTTTTAGACGAAAAGAAAGAAACTTTTTGTATTTCCGCCAGATTCCCGTCAGGTGGTAACAGTTCAGACAGGGCGCTGAACTGTTACGAGAATGCACACAAAACGCGAAAAGAATGCGTTTTGGCGCCCGCAAGTCTCGCAAAATTGCACAGAGCGCAATTTTGACTTCGCGAGAGGGGCTGTCTGAACTGTTACAAAAAACATTGCAAAGAAGAACGCGATGCCGCAAAGTGCGAGGAGGGCTATTATGGAAAAATGTGAAAGACAGCAGATGGAGGCAGCCTGTGCGGAACTCTGCCGGTCAGAGACTGCTTTTGAGGAAGCTTATCTGGAAGACACCCTGAGAGCGGCGGAAAAACAGCTTGCCCAGGCCAGGAAATCCATGGAAGAACAGCAGTCTGAGATGATGGAGGCCAAGAGAGAACTTCGGGAGAACACAGAGCACGGCGCCATGAATCTGTACAGCGCAGGAGGATTTGAGGCCCTTGTGGAGTTGAGCCAGAGCATGACTCCTGTGACGGATCTGGCTGCGAGCTGTGATGATCTGGCGAAGAAAATCAGACGCCTGGAAGGATTTCTGAAATCCCCCTATTTTGCCAGGATAGACTTCTGCTTTGAAGGGGATCCGGAGCCGGAAAAGATATACATCGGCAGAACCTCCCTGGCGGAACATTCCTCTGCCATGATTTACGTATATGACTGGCGTTCCCCGGTGGCCAGCGTGTTTTACCGCTTTATGACAGGGGCGGCCTATTACGATGCGCCCGCAGGGAGGATCACCGGCAATCTGGAGCGAAAACGACAGTACGAGATCAAGGATGGCCGTCTGAACTATTTTTTTGACACAGATCTGCACATCAATGACGAGATCCTCCGGCAGATGCTCTCCCAGAACAGAACGCCCAAAATGAAGACGATTGTGGAGACCATTCAGAAGGAACAGGATATTGTGATTCGGAATATGGAGAACGACCTGCTGATGATCCAGGGAGCTGCGGGAAGCGGGAAGACATCCATTGCACTCCACAGAGCCGCCTACCTGATGTACCAGGGACTGCAGTCCAGGCTTTCCGCCGACAATATTATGGTTCTCTCCCCAAACGGAATGTTTGAACAGTATATATCCAATGTCCTGCCGGAACTGGGGGAGGAAAATGTGGTCTCCGGCGTGCTGGAAGATATCCTTCAGTCCTTTTTCAAAGACAGAAGGGTGGAGACTCAGGATGCCTTTCTGGAAAAAGCTGTTTCGGAGGATCCGGAGGCGAATCTTGTGAAAAAAAGCATGCAGTACAAGACTTCGGAAGAGTTTGTGGGGATCCTGGATCGGTTTGCGGCGGATATTCCTCACAGCGGAATTGCCTATCAGGATATCCAATTCGAGGGGAAAGACGTTGCCTCCAAAGAACAGGTGAAAGAGTGGGTGGTCCGGCATGAGGAGATATCCCTGGGAGCCAGACTGGAACAGGCGCAAAAGCGCATACTGGACGGGGCGGCCCAGAATAACGGCGGGAGACTGAGCGGACAGGACAAAGGTATTCTTCTGCAGGAAATACAGGGATTTCTCAATCTGAATCTGGTTCAGCAGTACCGGAGACTGTGGGCGGAGGATATGTATTTTCACTCCCAGGATCCAAAGATGCGCAGACTCAGGGAATACACACTGCATAACTTAAAGGGGGATCCCCTGTGCTTTGACGATGCTGCGGCGGGTCTCTACCTGCATTTGAAGATATATGGCAGCCGCATTTATCAGAACATCCGCCAGGTGATAATTGACGAAGCCCAGGATTATGGACCGCTGCACTATGAGATTTTCCGCATGCTTTTTCCCCAGGCCAAGTTTACCGTTCTGGGCGATGTCAATCAGACCATTGCCAAAGAAGAAGACACAGGCTTTTATGAGCGGGTAGGACGGATTTTGAACAGGAAAAATGCCTCCCTGGTGACGTTGGTGAAGAGTTTCCGCTGTACCAGTGAGATTCTGCAGTTCGGACTGGGGCTTATGGATCAGGGAACGGAAATACAGTGTTTTAACCGCAGGGGAGATAAGGTGGAGGTAAGGGCTTTTGACACCCATGAAGCATACCTTGAGGGAATTGTGCAGGAGGTGGAAGGCTGCAGAGAGAAAGGATTTGGCACCGTCTGTCTGCTGTGCAAGACAGAAAAGAGCTGCAGCCGGCTGTACCAGGAACTGCAGTCCCGGATGGATATACGGCGGGGTAGTGCGGGGGGTATCCTGATTATGCCATCCTACATGGCGAAAGGACTGGAATTTGACGCTGTGATTATCTGCGATGCAGATTCCCGAACCTATTCCCGTCCGGAGGACAGGAAAATCCTCTATGTGGAATGTACCCGGGCTCTCCACAGGTTGAGCGTTTTCTGTGAAGGGGAGATGACAGCTCTGGCGGAAATTTCATAGATATTCAAAGGCACAGGCGACTCTGGGGCTTTTGGAGGAGCTGAATACAGCAGCGGAAAAATCCCTCTCTGAGAGGGAGAGAAAACGCACCTGAAGCAGGCGGGGAGGAATTGGTATGCATTTTGTCAATGCGAAAGGAATATTGTCAGCCCAGAATGGGATGAATGTTTACCGGGGCTGTACCCATGGCTGCATATACTGTGACAGCAGAAGCAGATGCTACGGTTTTACCCACGATTTTGAGGATGTGGAAGTTAAGCAGAATGCACCGGAGCTGTTGGAGAGAGCCCTTCGCTCCAAGCGGAAAAAATGTATGATTGGAACCGGCGCCATGTGCGATCCCTATATGCACTGTGAGGAGACTCTGGAGATCACCCGGAAATGTCTGGAGCTTGTGGAGCGATATGGTTTTGGCGCCGCCATTCAGACTAAGTCTGACAGAGTTCTCAGAGATCTGGGGCTGCTCCGGCGCATCAATGAACAGACAAAATGTGTGGTGCAGATGACCCTGACCACCTATGATGAAAAACTCTGCGCCATCCTGGAACCAAATGTGTGTACCACAGGCAGAAGAGTGGAAGTTCTGCATATCCTGCGGGAAAACGGAATTCCCACCCTGGTTTGGCTGTCCCCCATTTTACCGTTTATCAATGACACAAGAGAAAATATTGAAGGGCTTTTGAAGTGCTGCATTCAGGCGGGAGTTCATGCAGTTCTGTGCTTTGGCATGGGTGTGACCATGCGGGAAGGGAACAGGGAATATTTCTATGAGGCTCTGGACAGATCGTTCCCGGGAATGAGGCGGAGATACCATCAAAAATATGGCTATTCCTACGAGTTGAAAAGTGACAGAAATGAGGAATTGATGAAATTTTTCCATGAGACATGTGAAGCCCATGGAATTCTGCATCATGTGGAAGCATGCTTTCAATATCTACATGAATTTCCGGAACCCTACGAACAGCTGTCATTCTTTTAGAAAGGCCTGGCCCTGCTTTATCTTCTGGAAAGCAAAGGCTACGGGCAAAGGTGAAACAAGGATGGCGCCCTGCTGAATCTGACCTGGAGCGCTATGAAAATCTTTATTTTGGGAGAGTTCATACATATTCGCCGGAGAGATTTGAGGCGTATCTAAATGGGGAGCTGAATAGGGAATTGCATTAACCCGCCGACATTGAGGAAACTCAAAGGGGCGGGTCATTTATTTCTGCAGGGCCTGTGGATTGAGACAAGGGAATTGAATAGGAACGATTTTTTTCCGCATAATGATGTTCAGGAGATTTTCAGGATTTCTCAGGAACATGTAATATAACTTGTCGGATTGCAGAAAGGTTAGGTGGTTGCCATGGGGAAGATTTTTGGGTATGTGAGGGTTTCCAGCGCGGATCAAAATGAGCACAGGCAGATGCTGGCCATGGAGGAAAGGAAGGTGAAAAAGGAGTGCATATACCTGGACAGACAGTCTGGAAAAGATTTTCAGCGTCCTCAGTATCGAAGGATGGTGGAGGAGATCCGGGCAGGGGATCTTTTGTATGTGTCCAGCATAGACCGGCTGGGTCGGAATTATGAGGAGATTCAGGAGCAGTGGAGAATACTCACAAAGGATATCGGTGCGGATATCTGTGTGATTGACATGCCTCTTCTGGACACCAGAAATGGAAAAGATCTTATGGGCACTTTTATCGCAGATCTGGTATTGCAGATACTCTCTTTTGTGGCTCAGAGTGAGAGAGAGAATATCAGGACAATACAAAAACAGGGAATTACGGCGGCAATGGTGCGGGGAGTGAAATTTGGAAGACCGGCGGCGGAAGTGCCGGACAATTTCCGGCTCCTGATAAAGGCATGGGAGAACGGAGAAATTTCTCTCAGGGAAGTTATAAAACGAAGCGGGTTGAGTGAATCTACATTTTACAGAAAACTCAGGGAATTTCGGATGCAGGGAGAGCCGTGCTGACTGTCAAAAGGTGTACTTTTTGACAGTGCTGAAATTAAGATGATTCTATTACATATTTCGGGAAATGTCCATACCTTTTTCTAAATTTTTTGGTTTCCGGGGCATGCCCTGGAAGCCGTAAAAGTGCAGTGCGGACAGAACAAAGTAGTTATTGCAGTTTCTTCAGATTGTTTGGATGAGAGTGTCTCAGAAGAAAACGCGGATACTATGGTATCTGTGGATACCATAGTATCCGCGGGTACCACAGGAAAGGGGAAAGGCCTGCGTTATGTGAAATTTCAGATGGAGTCAGTGGATGAGACAATCCATATCTATTACCGGGTAAATTTAAGGCATATCGGCTGGACGGCTTTTTGCAGTGACGGAGAACTGTGCGGGAACCGATCTGCCCAGAAGGACTGTTTTATAGAAGGAATTCAGCTCTTCTGGTTGGATTCCTGGGAGGAATTGGGAAAGGCTCTGGAGCAAAGTGAAAGAAATCTTTCAAAGTATACTTTTATAAAAGACAGGAATTTCATTAACTTCCCCCAGAAGGCTCTGGCACTACAGACGCGGGATTTTATGGATAAAAATCCTGCCGGAGTACAGGAGATAGAGGGCGGATATGCACTGCCTCTTCGGAAAAGCGAAGTAAAGACCAGCAGCGGAACCTTTCTAGGGGGGGTGATGGATGGAAGCGGGAATTTTGTCGCGGGACTGGAACGGAAACGGGGGCTTGAGGTAAATTATACCTGTCTGAGAGAATATACGTTTGATGAGGAGGAAGCAGAAGATCTGAATGAGACGGTCATCTTTGGAGGTGTATTTATCAGCACATTTGGACACCTTTTTGCCGAGTGCCTTTCCAGACTGTGGTGGGTGATACAGCATCGGGAAATTGACTATAGAGTAGCTGTGCTGACCATTCCAGGACAGAAAAATATCAAAGAAGATTTCTTTGACCTGCTTGGAATTGACAGGAGCAGAATATTATATGTAAACAATATTACAAGATTTTCCAGGATCATTGTGCCGGATCAGACGGTTCGGCTGCACTCGGATTTTAAAAGAGAATATATTTCGATCTTTGATGAGATAATTGCTCATGTGCAGCCGGAAAAAATCTCTAAGATATATTTATCCCGTAGCTCATTCTCAAAAAACGACGGAATCAAAAATTTTTCTGTACGGGAACAGGTGGCGCTGCTGGCAGGGGCAGAGGAAGTGGTCTGCACACAGGGCACTCTTTCTCACCTTGGGCTGTTTTGCAGATCCGGGACAAAGATGACAATTTTCCGGCGGGCAGAAAATGTACTGCTGCCGCAGTATCTGGTGGATCAGGCAAGACAGCTGGAGACATATTATGTTGATGCAACTTTTAACTTTCTTCCCACTCGTCATACGGACAGCGTGTTCCTCTACGGCCCTACGGCTCATTTCCGGGACTACCTGGATCGATACGGGTTGGAGTATGAGCCGGAAGAAATAGAGTTTCATGTGGAAGAATATGCCTACGAATACCTTCTGCACTGGTGCAAGACATATAATCGCCTGAAAAGCTTTAATCAGATTTCAGGGTGGGACATGTTTGACGTTCTGAACAATATGAATCTGAATCGCGTTTTTGGACTGCCGGATATCTCCAGAAAAAAGTATGTCACAAAGTTGAAGGAAAAGGAGAAAAAGTTCCTTCAGGAGAGAGAAAAATGGAAGAAAAAACTGCTGGAATATGAAGCGGAAAGTTCCAAAAGAGGCTAAACAATGGAACCAAAAAAAGAAGAATTGGTATTGTACGGTTGTGGCAGACAGGCGGAAAAATTTATCAGAGCTTATCCGGATACAACAATTGTATACTGTTTGGATGATACTTTACATGGGAGAAAGTTTTATGACTGGCCCATATACAAACCTCTGGACAGAGTGGAGGATCTTCGGACAAAATATACCGTTGTTTTTACGGATAATACATCAGTATACGGCAGGATTTCCCGGGAATTCCAGAGAGCAGGGCTGCGCGAGTTTGAACACTTTATCCCCCATAGTCTGTTCAGAAAAAAGATGGCCCTTACCTGGGGAAACTGTCATGTGGAGTATGTCAAAAACTTTCTGCTGTACAGCGGGGAGTTTGCTTCCTGTTATGGATTCTATCCCAAGAAAAAACTGTGGGATATGAGAGAAGAAGACTTTGACATGGAAATCTTCCGGCACTGTGATCTTCTAATCTGTCAGCATATACGGGAAAGAAATTCCCTCAGCGAGACATTTTCTTCGGCAAATGTGGAGAGCGTGTTGAAAGAGGACTGCCGGATCATAAAATTTCCAAACCTGTTTGGCCTGCCCCAATTTCTGTTCCCTCAGACTGATATGGAGGACATGTATGTCAGGAGCCGGGGGGGTATTAAGTGGTACCGGGACAGGAATGTAGACAGCTATCTTGAGGGGACGGACGCCGTAAATCTGGACGAACTCTGGGAAAGAGTTCAAAATGTCACATACCTGGAAGAGGAGCTCTGGGAGAAATATCTGTTGTTCTGTGAAAAGCTTACAGCGCGTGAGAAGCAGTGTAATATTCACATTATGGACTATGTCATGGCACACCTGGGAGAAGAGAAACTGTTTCTGGATGTTGAGCACCCTTCCAAGGGGCTTTTGGGTGAAATCGGCAACCGAATCCTGGAGTATCTGGGATACAAAAGGTTGGACGGAAGCCTGGTTTTGCCGGATGTTTATGCCCATGAAGTGTTCACTTATCCCTTTATTAAGAAGGCCTTTCACATGAAGTGGAAGGACGGTGACTTAAAGGCGGATAACCAGGGAGAAAAGCTGATTCCGGTATACATGGATGTCAGGGAGTATCTGAGACAGTACTGTATGATCTACAAGGATGAGCACAGGAAATCCGGGAAAAACATTCCAATATATTATTCTCTGCTTGTGGAGGATCCTGGAAACAGGATGGAGTGGCAGGCAGAGTGTACAGGGGGCAGTATAGGCGGCACTACCCGTCAGGGAAGAAAATGTTATGCCCTGAAGGTCAGACTGAAGCAGAAAGGGCTGGGGGTGGAATACCGGGCTTTTCTGTATGGTCATGGGTGGACGAATTATGTGCCTTCCGGACACGTGTGCGGGATGGAAGAGGGCGGCAGCTACATACAGGCAGTGCAGATGCGTCTCACAGGGGAGGAAGCAGTCCGATGCCATATTTATTACCAGGTCCACTGTCAGAGAACCGGATGGTCAGAGCAATACCAGGATGGAGCAAAGGCTGGAAATGCTGAAGGTATCCTGAGAATGGAAGCCATTAAAATTGAGGTCAGGATGGATGTAAAATGAGGATGCAGCTTTATGCCTTTTTGGTGAATCGACACAGTGAAATCCGGGAGCGATACCACAGATATCGCGACTATGGTCTCAGTCCTTTTTCCTGCCGAGACATAAGGAGGGGCGGGAAGGTAGACAGGAGTTTGACAGCAGGCCAGAGCATGACAACTAAGTCAAATCGTGGAGGAAACCGCATTTTGGCCTGGGGATATCTGCTGTGGCTGAATTTGGCATACTGTTTTGGGGGCTTGACAAAACAGTCCGGGAACGAGCAGGATTATGAGAGTTGTTGGCTTTATACTGACAGGAGCGAGTCGAATACAGCCTGGGAAAAACATCTGGATGCGGATGGTTATGTTACACAGCTTGCAGGATTTGATGTGATCTCGTTTGACATTTTTGACACCCTGCTCTTCCGGCCTTTTTCGGATCCCAGGGACCTGTTCCGCTTCTTTGGGACGGAGTTCGGGATTCTGGACCTGGGACGGATCCGTATGGAACAGGAGGTACTGGCCCGACAGGACTGCCATGCCCTGGAAGGGCATGGAGAGGTGGATCTGGAAGGAATCTGGAGGCGGATGGAGCGGGAGACAGGTATCCCGGCAGTCCGGGGCATGGCGGCGGAGATGGATCTGGAGGAACGCTTCTGCCATGCCAATCCATTTATGCGGCAGGTTTTAAACAGACTGCAGGCCATGGGAAAAGAGGTCATCGCCGTCTCCGACATGTACCTGTCCGGGACATTTCTGGCGGATCTTCTGGAGAAAAATGGCTGTGGGGTAAAGCGGGTATATGTCTCCTGTGAATATGGGGCAGGGAAGGCTGACGGGGGTCTGTTTAACGTGGTGAGGAGAGATTTTGGGGAAGGCGTTTCCATTGCCCATGTGGGGGACAATCCACACAGCGACGTGGAAATGGCCCTGAAACAGGGTATTGCCGCTCTGCACTATCCTAATGTTCACACGGCTGCAGCGCCTTACCGGCCCTGGGACATGTCTCCGGTGGTGGGCGGCGCCTACCGGGGCGTGGTGGGACAACACCTCTACTCCGGAACGGGAATGTATTCCATGGAGTATGAATACGGTTTTGTCTATGGGGGCCTGTTCGTGCTGGGGTATTGTCATTTCATCCATGAATACTGTCAACGGCATGGGGTGGAGCGGGTGCTGTTCCTGGCCAGGGACGGGGATATCCTGAAGCAGGCCTATGACAGAATGTACCCCGAAGAGGACACTGCCTATGTGTACTGGTCCAGATCGGCTTCTGTGAGCCTGATGGCGGAGTATGACCGCCACGACTATTTCAGAAGGTACATAACACACAGAGCGGGAACGGGTATTTCTGTCCATGATGCCCTTGTTTCCATGGGACTTGAGGATCTGGAGGCTGGGATGGAAGCGTTCTGTAAAAGGCAGGATGCCCAGGGCAAGTCCCGAACCATACATCCCGGGGACAGGCTTGACAGCAGAAATGGGGAGATCCTAAAAGAATATCTTCTGACGAATTTTGACAGGATCAGGGCTTATTGCAGAGAACAGCAGGCCTGGGCGAAAGCTTATATTTCTGAAAAGCTCGCAGGTGTGTCCCATGCTGCGGCAGTGGACATAGGGTGGGCAGGGAGCGGGGCTCTGGGACTGTCCTGCCTGGCGGCCCGGGCCTTTGGACTGTCCTGCAGGATCACAGGGATTCTGGCCGGGACCAACACCATACATAACGCGGAACCGGACGCTGCAGAGATCTTTCTGCAGGAGGGAAAACTGGTCTCCTATCTTTTCTCTCAGTCCCACAACCGGGATGTGATGAAGAGACATGATCCGAGTAAGAACTATAATATATACTGGGAACTGCTGCTTGCATCTCCTTCCCGACAATTCCTGGGTTTTGGACCCGGCAGAGGGGAGAGCAGCGGTCCATGGGCGAAGTCTCTGCAAGGACAGGGGTGTCTGCAGGAATCAGAGGTTTCCAGGCCAATACTGCGCTTTGGGAAGGCGGATGCGAACCAGGAGGGAATCAGGGAGATCCAGAGAGGAATTCTGGAATGTGCTCCTGGGATTCCAGGCCAAGCATGAAAAGATTCACGCCATAATCGTTTGATCTCTTACATATTTTAATATTGTCTCTGGATGCCTGGATGCTTTCCGCATAATTCCTGTGTTCCAGTACGGAAGATTCCTCTGTATCTATGTCCTCAAGGTCATCAGGCTTGATCACTCGTTTCCCTTCAAACAGAACTGCGTTGAAAAAATCGGCAAACTGTTCGTTGTCATTCCAGTAATTCTTAAGTATTGTATCTGGTTTAAGATCCTGTGTTTTTGCCATAATACAGCCCTTTCTTAAGTATTGCATTCAGTATACTATCAGTAGTTTACAATTTTTGAACCTTTCCAATCCAAGACTGAATATGGCGTTCTAAT
>OFHA01000290.1_pt1 | contig 45763 bp, 41 predicted proteins | sample 1521891 | NCBI WGS metagenome assembly OFHA01 (sample SAMEA3504089, study PRJEB24116) | mouse gut metagenome | biome: mouse gut; feature: mouse-associated habitat; material: faeces | place: Denmark | collected 2011
GCACATCAATATATGGTATAGAGCGGGTGCGCCGCACCCTTTTGACACCCTAATCTCTATAGAATAACAAAGCTGCCTGCACCTTCCCAGATGCAGGCAGCCTTGTACCCGTTACTAAAAATTCTATTTTATTCGCCCAGCAGCCTTGTGACACAGATTGGTGAGCGGTAGAAAGCATTGGAAATCTTAATGCCTGTCCTTGCAGAGCTTGCATGCACAACTTGTCCATTGCCAATATACATGGCAACGTGGTTGATGCCATCTCCATTCCCGTAGAAGAACAGGTCGCCCGGTTTTGCTTCAGAGGAGTTGATTTTCGTCCCATACCCAGACTGTGCTCTGGAGGAATGGGGCAGGGAAATGCCATATTTCTCATAAATCCGCATCGTAAAGCCGGAACAGTCCACCCCGTTCGTCAGGCTTGTGCCGCCCCAGACATAACGGTTCCCCACAAACTGGCAAGCATACTGCACCATGTCAACCCGGACGTCTGAAATGCCTTCCCCATAACGGATTTCCGTCATAGTCATTGCTTTCTGGAGCTGCTCGGACAGTTCTACAAACTCCCTTGCCACATAACACTCATCGCCGTCCACATCGACTTTCAGCCATTCGCCCTGGTCTTCCAAGAGCTGGAGTTCCTCCCCTTCTGCAATCATTGTCCAAATGCTGCAGTCTGTATTGGGCTCCACCCTTGCGTTCAGGGTCTGGGTAACGGAGGTTGCCACAATGGACTTCACTTCATTTGCCCGGTTTGCAGCGTCCTGGCCTGTCAGCAGGAATTCACCTTTCACATACCCGGTGACTTTCCCGGAACGGATTTGGAACCATTCCCCTTCATCGGACAATATCTCGCATCCGGCGTCTACCGGCAGCTTCCCTACTAAGTCATATTCCTCCCCGGCGCCCTCCCGGATATTCAGATGGTTCTCCACCTGGGCAATCCCAAGGTTCGTGTAGCCGCATATGGTTGCCGGCTCCTGGGGCGCTGCTTCCATTGTCAGGCTCTGGTTTAACATGGCTGTTACCCCTGCGCCTACCTCGCCGTCCCCTGTCAGGCTTTCATTCAGCACTGTGCTGACGCCTGCGTCTACATGTTTCCCTGCTGCTTCTGCTGTGATCCCTGCCATGCCAAATGCGATGGCACCTGTCATGCATATTGCTGCTGCTTTCCTAAATTCGATTTTCATTCCTGACCTCCCGGACAATTTATCTTCAACTTTTTCTATTCATCTTCAAAGCGTATGCTAGGTGAATTATATCAATTGAAAATTACATTGTCAAGGCTGCCGTAACATTTCTGTAATATTTGTGCAAAATTACTGTAGCTAGTGAAAATTTCCTGGAAAAAAACTGTCGTTTCTCCACAAATAGGGGGCTTTCGGATCCGAAAAAGGGGAAAAACCCAAATTTCCGGCCCAAAAAGCCCCCAAACCTGCCAGGGATTTCCCTGCGGCATACAAATTCCCCTAATCCATTGGGGATTTCTCCAGAATGGAAAATGCAATGTTGGTGGCATGGTCCGCCACACGTTCCAGCCCTGTTACCAAATCCGTGAAAATAATGCCGGACATGGGGGAACATTTCCCTTTTGCCATCCGTTTTACATGGTTCTGCTGCAGTTCCCGGTCCATCTGGTCGATGGCTTCCTCAAGCTCCAGGATATCCGGCAGGTTCTTTTCATCCATCGACACAAACATTTCCATGGCTTCTTCCACAATAACGGTGGTTTTCTCATGCATTTCCAGGATTTCCCTGGAAGCCTTCTTGGTAAAGCCCAGGTTTTCTTCCCGGCATTTTACCGCGTAATCGGCAATATTTTCCGCATGGTCCCCAATCCTTTCGATATCGCTGACTACATGGAACAGGCCGCCAATGCGCTTGGCATCCACCACCGGAAGCTGGAGCTGGTTAATTTTTACCAGATAGTCCGTCAGCTCATGGCTCAGAAAGTCAATCTGCTTTTCCGTTTCATAAACCCTTGCAATCTTTTCTTCATTCCGGTCGAAAAAGGCTTCCATGGCAAGGCGCAGGTTTTTAATTGCCATGGTCCCCATCCGCTCAATTTCCTGCGTTGTTTCCACAACTGCAGTAGAAGGGGAAAAAATATTCTGTTTCCCAATATAGAGAAGCTGGAATTCCTTGTCGCCTTCGTCCTCCCCCGGCACCAGCTTCTTAGTCAGCGCCACAAACTGGGCGGACAGGGGCAGGAACATTACAGTCTGGAAAATTTTAAACAGGGAATCTGCATTTGCCACGCACCGGCCTACGTCCGAGCCTGAAATATGTAAAATAAAGGATTCAAACTGCCGCATCCCAAAGGCCAGCAGGACGCCGATTATCACCATGCCCAGCACGTTGAACAGCACATGGATCAGGGCCGCCCGCTTTGCGTCCTTCTTTCCGTTCAGGCTGGCAAGGACTGCCGGGGTACAGGAGCCGATGTTGCAGCCTAAGACCACGTAAAAGCAGACCGGAAGGGATACCAGCCCCTGGCTTGCCATCAGAAGCAGGATGCTGACCGTCACGGAGGAGCTTTGGACTACCACAGTAATCACAGTCCCAAGAAGAATCCCAAGGACAGGGTTATCCAGGCTGCCAAGGATATTCAGCACATTCTGGTATTCCCGCAGCCCTGACATGGAATCTTTCATCATGCTGATCCCCATGAACAGCGCGCCAAACCCCAGAATAACCTCCCCGACTTTCTTCACCATGGGGTGCTTGCCAAACATCATGAAAACTGCCCCCACAAAAAGGATGGCCGGGGCAATCCCTGTCAGGTTAAATGCCACAAGCTGGGACGTGATCGTCGTTCCGATGTTGGCCCCGAAAATAATCCCTACGGACTGTGCCAGCGTCATAATCCCAGTATTTACAAAACTGACTACCATAACGGTGGTTGCACCGGAGGACTGGATGATGGCGGTAAACAATGCGCCAAACAGCACGGCAATAATCTTGTTTTTCGTCATTGCCTCCAAAATTGTCCGAAGCTTTGCCCCCGCCGCTTTCTGCAGCCCCTGGCTCATAAAGCTCATGCCAAACAGGAACAGCCCAAGACCCCCCAGCAATTCTAATATTAAATCCATGGTATTCTCCCTTTTCCACCAGCAGGCGTTTCCCCGCTGGTTCCAAAATATTCTCTTCCGTAATGGATATCCTGTTCCATCTGTGCTTTCAGGGCGTCTAAATTTTCAAATTTCCGCTCCTCCCGCACCCGGCTTAAGAACTTCACTTTTACTTCTTCCCCATACATGTCTTCCGACACGCCAAACAGGTGGGTTTCCACCCCTATGGGGTTCCCTCCCCCAACCGTGGGCTTGCAGCCTACATTGGTGATACCCTGATATTGGCGCCCCTGGTGCTCCGTTACCGTCACATAGACGCCGTAAGGCGGCAGCAGCTTGTCCTCTGGCGGCAGCAGGTTAATAGTTGGGATCCCCAGGACGGATTTCCCCATCTTTTTCCCATGGAGGATCTTCCCTTCCACAAAAAATTCATAACCCAGCAGCCAGTTTGCTTTTTCCATATTTCCGGCAGCAATCTCCTCCCGCACAAAAGTGCTGCTGATATCCCTGCCATCTTCCTGCATTTTTTCCACCACTTTTACTTCATAGCCATACTGCGGGGCAAATGCTTCCAGCATCCTGTAATCCCCCCGGCGTTTGTGGCCGAACCGGAAATCCGTCCCCACCACCATGTATTTGACATTCAGGCTGGTTACCGTATCCGCTATAAATGCTTCCGGCTCCATGCACATGATTTCCCTAGTGAAAGGGCATTCTATCAGGTAATCAATGCCTGCGCCTGCAAAAAGCTTCACTTTTTCCTGATTGGTGGTAAGCACCTTGGCTTTGGCCCCCGCCACCTGCTCTTTTGGGGGGATGTCAAAGGTAAAAACAACTGCCTTTAAGCCTTCCTGCTCTTTTTTCCTGCCTGCCATGTACCCCATCAGCAGCTCATGGCCCCGGTGCAGCCCGTCAAATTTGCCGAATGACAGCACGGTGGGCTCTTTGATTGTAAAAATGCTCTGCTTTATGTATTCCATTGTTCTGTCCTTATCCTGTAAAATTCCCTGCTTCCCAAACCTTGCAGGCGCGCCAGCCATGCCCGGTCCCCAGGCTTCCCATAAGCATTTGCTGCGTTTTTCATGGCAGGAACATCTGGGCTGGCCGGAGGTCTTTTTTCTCCCCATCCCAGCGGTAAATGCCTGCAAATACCTGGTCACTGTCGTAAATGCGCAGGCTGCCCGCCTGGTAAGACTTGTCCCATTCTGTCAGCCATTCCGGCTTTAAGGGGTTCCCATTGTACAAAAGCTTGGAAAATTCCGGCTTCACCGAGGAGCTTGGGTAATGCAGGAACACATAGTCCGTATCCTTCACAAGCCCCTGCAAATCCTTCCCGGAAAGGATCCCGCCGGGGTTTTCCGCCCGGTTCTGCCGCACCCTCCGTTCAATCTCTGCCAGCTTATAGGCATCCTCCAATGCAAACCCTGCTACCCGGGTGCGCACCAAGGATTCCATGCACCCGCCGCAGCCCAGGCTTTGGCCGATATCATGGCACAGGGTCCTGATATACGTGCCTTTGGAGCAATGGACCTGCATCCTCACCCTTGGGAGGGAAATCTCCAGTATTTGGATGGAAAAAACAGTGATTTCCCTTGGCTTCCGCTCCACCTCTATCCCAGCCCTTGCCAAATCGCAAAGTTTCTTCCCATTGACCTTTAAGGCGGAGTACATGGGCGGGACCTGCTTAAGTTCCCCGGTAAAGCTGGCAATGGCTTCGGCTGCCTGCCTTTCCTGGCAGGTTACCTCCTGTTCTGCCAGAATGTTCCCGGAAATGTCCTGGGTGTCCGTAGTTTTCCCCAGCAGCAGCACGGCTTCATATACTTTGTCTTTTTCTGTCAGCAGGCCGCAGGCTTTGGTGGCTTTCCCAAGGCAGACCGGAAGCACCCCTTCTGCATCCGGATCCAAGGTTCCGGTATGGCCGATTTTTTTCTGCTGGAAAATCCCCCGCAGCTTTGCTACCACATCGTGGGAAGTATATCCTTTTTCTTTATATACATTGATAATTCCATTTATCATGGCCTAACTGCCCTTTCATTTCCATGCAGAGTTTTTCAATTACTGCCTTGCTGGTGCCTTCCATGGTTGCCCCGGCTGCCCGGACATGGCCGCCCCCGCCGAATTTCATGGCAATTTTGGCTGCGTCTATCTTCCCATTGGAACGCATACTGATTTTCCAGCTCCCGTCGTCATTTTCATAAAGGAAAATAGCTGCTTCCACGCCTTTAGTCACCCGTAGCTGGCTGACAATCCCGTCTAAATGCTTGGGAAGGACCTGATGCCTTGCCATTTCCTCTTTTGTGACGGCTGTGGCAATGATTTTGCCTTCCAGATAACGCTGGCTGTTCAGCAGCGCCTGCCCTAAAATTTTATTCTGCTCAAAGGTCTTGGTGTAAAAAGTGTCATCCACGATTTTTGTGAAATTAATGCCCTTTTCCATCAGAATCCCCGCTGCTTCCATGGTCTTTGCCGTGGTGCTGGAATATTGGAACACGCCGGTATCATGGACCATGCCTACATAAATGCATTCCGCGATTTCCTTTGTAATCCGCTCTTTCTCCAGCAGTTCAAAAATCAGCTCAGAGGTGGAACTTTTCTCCGGGAAAATATAATTTTCATCGGCAAAGCTCTGGTTGCTCACATGGTGGTCGATGCAGAGGGTCTTTTTTGCCGTCTGGAAATATTTGGCGGCATCCCCCAGCCGAGCGGCGTCCCCGCAGTCCTGCACAATGAAAAGGTCATAAATTTTTTCTTTCCCGCAGGTATTTTTTATTTCCCCTGCGCCCTTTAAAAATTTGAAAATATTTGGGATTGGCTCCAGATAGACGTCTGCTTCTATCTGGGGGAACCAAGCCCTGATATAATTATAAGTTGCCAGGCAGGAGCCTACGCAGTCGCCGTCGGGCCTGACATGCCCTGCAATGGCAACTGACTGTACCCCTGCCAGTTGGGATGCTAAATCTTGCATAAATGCCCTCCTTGCCCGCTGTCTGCCGGAACGGCCCAGGGATACATGGCTGTTATCCCTGTTCCTCCGCCCCGCTGGATTGGTTCACTTCATCAATCTTTTTGGACATTGTTACGCCATATTCAATGGACTGGTCCAGCACGAACCGGATTTGGGGCGTATTCCTAAGGTTGATGTTTTTGGCAAGCTTGCTGCGGATGTAGCCTTCTGCACTTTTTAACCCTGCCAGTGTATTGGCCTGGGATTCCTCATCCCCCAATACGCTGATATATGCCTTGCAGGTTTTCAGGTCCGGGGCTACCTCCACTGCCACAACGGAAGTCATAGGGTTTATCCTTGGGTCTTTGATTTCCCCGCGGATGATATTGCAAAGCTCCCGTAAAACCTCGCCGTTAATCCTTGTATTTTTAATGCTGTTTTTCCTCATATCCTGCCTTTCTGCCCTTTTCCCAGTGGCTTCCGCCTTAGGGAATGCCACGCTGCATCCGGATGCCGGGCCTGCTCCAGCGCATTCCCTGGCTTTACCTGGGCACTTCCACCATGGTAAATGCTTCTACCACATCCAATTCCTGAATGTCGTTGAACCCTTCAAATACCAAGCCGCACTCATAGCCTGCCCTTACTTCCTTCACATCGTCCTTAAAACGTTTCAGGGATGCAAGGTTCCCTTCAAAAATCTGCTCCCCTTCCCGGGAAATGCGGATTTGGCAGCCTCTCTGGAACACGCCGTCCAATACATAGGAACCAGCAATGTTCCCTACGCCGGAAGCCTTGAAAATCTGGCGGACTTCTGCATGGCCCAATACCTTTTCTTCAAATACAGGGTCTAACATGCCCTTCATTGCCGCCTGCACATCTTCAATGGCGTTGTAAATTACTTTATAGAGCCGCATGTCTACGCCTTCCCGCTCTGCAGTTGCTTTTGCAGTAGCGTCCGGGCGGACGTTAAAGCCGATAATAATGGCATTGGATGCCGAAGCAAGGCTTACGTCTGATTCGTTGATGGCCCCTACGCCGCCATGGATCACTTTTACTACCACTTCCTCGTCGGACAGCTTCACAAGGCTCTGTTTTACCGCTTCTACGGAACCCTGTACGTCCGCCTTTACGATAATCGGCAGCTCCTTGATATTCCCGGACTGAATCTGGGAGAACAGGTCATCCAGGGACATCCGGGTCCTTGTTTCCTCCAGCATTTTTTCACGGCCTTCGGAAATAAAGGTTTCCGCAAAACTTTTCGCTTCTTTTTCAGAGTCCGTACATACAAAGATTTCCCCAGCATTGGGCACATTATTCAAGCCTAATATTTCCACTGGGGTGGATGGGCCTGCTTCTTTCACGCGCCTGCCCTTGTCGTCAATCATAGCCCTTACTTTTCCGTAACAGCTTCCGCAGGCCACTGGCTGGCCTACCTTCAACGTCCCCTTCTGTACCAATACAGTGGCTACGGAGCCGCGGCCTTTGTCAAGCTGCGCTTCGATGACAAGCCCCCTTGCGTTCCGTTTCGGGTTTGCTTTCAGTTCGCAGATTTCCGCTGTCAGGAGGATCATTTCCAGCAGTGAGTCAATCCCCTCATGGGAATGGGCTGATACCGGCACGAAAATCGTGCTGCCGCCCCAGTCCTCCGGGATTAATTCATATTCAGCAAGCTCCTGTTTTACCCGCTCCACATTGGCGCTGGGCTTATCAATTTTATTGATGGCTACAATAATTTCTACCCCTGCGGCCTTGGCATGGCTGATGGCTTCTACGGTCTGGGGCATTACGCCGTCGTCTGCGGCAACCACAAGGATTGCAATATCCGTTGCGTTTGCCCCGCGCATACGCATGGCGGTAAATGCTTCATGGCCCGGGGTGTCAAGGAAGGTAATCTTTTCCCCGTTGCACTCTACCATGTAAGCTCCGATATGCTGGGTAATCCCCCCTGCCTCCCGGTCAATCACATGGGTGTCTCGGATGGCATCCAGCAGGGAGGTTTTCCCATGGTCTACATGGCCCATGACGCAGACAACTGGCGGGCGTTTTACCTGGATGGAAACGTCTTCTTCCTCCTCCTTTAAAAGCTCTGCGATAACGTCTATTTTCTCCTCCTGCTCGCAAATGCAGTTAAATTCCAATGCAATTTCTTCTGCTGCGGCAAAATCAATTTCGCTGTTTACCGTTACGATATTTCCCTGCAAAAACAGCTTTTTGATAATGGCAGAAGGCTGGACCTTCATCCGGTCTGACAATTCCCGTATCGTAAGTTTTTCCGGGATGGTAATGGTCTTGATGGTTTCTTCTTCCTTCTTCGGGGGCTGCTGGGGCTGCTGGGATTTCCTTCCCCTGCCTTTTTTCTCCAGATTGTCGAAGCGCTCCTTCTTCTTGCCCATCAGTTCCTTTTCATGGCGCTGGTTATTGCCTTTGCGGTTGTCGCGCTCCCGGCTTTCCTTGCCCCTTGTTTCGTCCATGGACCCAGCCGGGGAATTCTGGTTCATTTTATGGATTTCCTGCTCAAAACGGTTCTTCTGGCCTGGACGCCCATTCTGGTAAGGACGGTTATTCCGGTCGCCCTGCGGCCTCCCGCCACGGTCACCCTGCGGGCGCCCTCCGCGTTCCCCTTGGGGGCGGTTATTCCGGTCACCCTGCGGGCGCCCTCCGCGTTCCCCTTGGGGGCGGTTATTCCGGTCGCCCTGCGGGCGTCCCCCGCGTTCCCCCTGATGCCTTCCGCCACGTTCGCCCTGTGGGCGCCCTCCGCGTTCCCCTTGGGGATGGCTGTTCCTGTCCCCTCTGTCATTCTGCGGCCTTGCCGTGCGTTCTTCCTGTGCACGGACAGGCTTATCCCCGGACTGCGGCCTTGCCGGACGATCCCCTTGCGGCCTTTGGGGCCTGTCGCCCTGTGGCCTTGCAGGACGATCCCCTTGTGGCCTTTGGGGCCTGTCGCCCTGCGGCCTTGCAGGGCGTTCTCCCTGCGGGCGGTTCCCGCTGCGTTCCCCTTGGGGGCGGTTATTCCGGTCGCCCTGGGGACGGCTGTTCCGCTCACCCTGCGGCTTTGCAGACCTCCTCGGGGCTGTTTTGCTGTTCTGTGGGTTGAACACGGCTGTAATGCTGGATTTTTTCTTCGGGCGTTCGGTTTCTTCCTTCCCTTCCCCTTGCTTTGCAGTTTCTTCTTTTCCTTTCATTAACTCAGTTCTCCCTCCTTCTGACGGTCCCTTCTCACCTTTTCCAGCCTTGGGCGCATCCCCTTTGGCGGGCTCTGTCTGGGCTGTTCCGTCTTTCTCCTTTGCTGGCTTGGCGGCTGTCCCTGCCTTAGCCGCTTCTTCTTTTTCCTTCCCCTGCCCTGGGGCTTCCCCTCTGGCAGGTTCCAGCTTTTCTTTTGCTGCCTTCTGGGGTTTCCCTTTGGCAGCTCCTTCTTTTGCCTGTTTCGCTGGTTCTTCCTGTTCCCCAGGCTGCCTGGAAGGCTCTGCCTTGCCATGCTTGGCTGGCGCAGGCTTCCCGCCGGAAAAGTTGCCTTTTACCATGTCAGCCACATCATCCTCAATGGAGCTGCTGGCTGTCTTTTTGAAAATGTTCTTTTCCTTCAAAAATTCAATCACATCCTTGGACTGTATTTTTAATTCATTTGCGATTTCATATATCCTGACTTTTGCCATATATTGCTACCTCCGTTATTCCGTTTTGTCTGCTACATCCAGTTTTTCTATCAAGCTTGCGGCAAATCCTTCATCCAGTACTGCAAGGCTGGCACGGAACCCTCTGCCAACGGCGTGGCCCAGGGTTTCCTTCGGTGCATACAGGTACATTGGGACATGGTAAAAGGAACACATATTCCGAAACATTTTCTGGGTGTTATCCGATGCCTCAGTGGAAACAACTACAAGGAAGGCGCGCCCTGATTTCACGGCACGTTCCGTAGAAAATTCCCCGCTTGCAATTTTCCCTGCCCTTGCCGCCAGGCCAAGCATGGATAAAATTCTATCTTGCTGCAATATTTTCCATCTCCTTTGCCAGATTTTCCGTTATTTCTTTTGGTATTGCTGTTTTTAGGGAACGCTCCAGGCCTTTCGCTTTTAAGGCCTTCTGGAAACACTCCGGGTCCGGGCACAGGTACGCGCCCCGTCCGTTCTTCTTCCCGGTGGCGTCCAGAAGGATTTCCCCTTCCGATGTACGGATAATGCGGAGCAGCTCCTTTTTGTTTTTCATTTCGCCGCAGCCAACGCATTGGCGCATAGGGATTTTTTTATTCATCTGCCTTCCCTTCTTCATCTTCCAGGCTGCCGTCTGGCTCCGGCACATGGCCGTACCCGGCTGCTTCTAACTCTGGCTGGCCTTCATACTCCAGCTCATCGCTGTAGCCTTCTTCGCCCTCATACTCTGGCTCGTCGCTGTAACCTTCTTCGCCTTCCTCCTCATATTCCGGCTCTTTCCCGTCCAGCTCGTCGAAATCCCCGGCAAAATCTTCCCCTTCCTCATACTCCTCGTAATCGTTCTCATAATCCATAAAGTCCCCGGCTTCCCTTGCCTGCGTTTCGCTCTTAATGTCAATCTTAAAGCCCGTAAGCCTTGCGGCAAGCCTTGCATTCTGCCCCTCCTTGCCGATGGCTAAGGAAAGCTGGTAATCTGGCACCACTACCTTAGCGGTCTTTTCCTCTGCGTCTGCAATGACGGAAATAACTTTGGCGGGACTTAAGGCATTTTCAATCAGCATGGCGGCATTGTCGCTCCAGTTGATAATGTCAATTTTCTCGCCCCTTAGCTCGTTGACGATGGCATTAACCCTTGCGCCGTTCAGGCCTACGCAGGCGCCTACCGGGTCCACGTCCGGGTCGTTGCTCCACACGGCAATCTTCGTCCTGCTGCCGGCCTCCCGGGAAATGCTTTTGATTTCCACAATCCCTTCTTTCACTTCCGTCACCTCGGATTCAAAGAGCCGCTTCACCAGTTCCGGGTGGGTCCTGGAGACAAGGATTTTGGGGCCTTTGGAGGTAGATTTCACTTCCAGGATATAAAGCTTAATCCGCTCCGTGGGCTTGAACACTTCGCTTTTCACCTGTTCGTTTTCACTTAAGATAGCGTCCACTTTCCCAAGGTTAATGCTGATGTTTTTCCCCACATACCGCTGCACAATGCCTGTCACCACGTCTTTTTCCTTTCCATAATACTGGTCAAACAGCACCTTGCGTTCTTCTTCCCTGATTTTCTGCAAAATCACATTCTTGGCGTTCTGGGTGGCAATGCGCCCAAATTCCTTGGACTTCACTTCTATATTTACAATGTCCCCCACTTCGTATTTGGAGTTCATCATCTTGGCATTGGCTAAGCTGATTTCCAGCACGCTGTCTTCCACTTCTTCTACCACGGTTTTTTCCGCATACACATGGAATTCACAGGTTTCCGGGTTGATGTTGACTTTGATATTGTCCGACTTGCCAAAATGGTTCTTACATGCGGTAATCAGCGAATTTTCAATCGCTTCTAATAAGGTGTCCTTGCTGATGTCCTTTTCTTTTTCCAATATCGTCAACGCTTCTAATAGTTCATTGTTCATTTCTTTTACCCTCCTGAATGTTCTTGCCCATCCGAAAACTAAAAATCAAAGGCAAGGCGGATTAATGCAATATCTGCCCTTGCAAATGCCAGTTCTTCCTGATTGTCTGCCTCGATTGTCACCGTAGTCCCATCATATGATTTTAAAATGCCATAAAATTCTTTTTCTTTCCCTATGGCGCGGTAAGTCCTGATTTCCACTTCTTTCCCAAGGTTCCTTGCAAAATCCTTTTCCTTCTTTAAGGGCCTGCCCAGCCCCGGAGAGCTTACCTCAAAAATATAGGATTCCTCGATAAAGTCCTGCTCATCCAGCAAATCGCTCATCTGCCTGCTGACAAGCTCGCAGTCATCCACCGTAATCCCGCCTTCTTTATCAATATATGCCCGCAGGTACCAGTTCCCGCCTTCTTTCACATACTCCACATCCACCAGCTCAAACTGGCACCTTTCCAGGATGGGGAGCAGCAGTTCTTCGGTACGCTGCTCATACATCTCTTTCCTTGACATTCCTGCACCTTCTTTCCACCAAATCTATTTGCCATGGGATGGCGCCCATTTTACACAAAATTGAGAGTGGACAGACGCCCACTCTCAAGCCTGAGATTATCATGTTATCGTATCTATGATATCACTTTGCTGTGGTAAATGCAAGGGCAAATGGAAATATTTTTCTTAATTGCCCGTGGGAATAAAAAAATTTTGAGTTTCCCCATTTTTTGTAATAGCTTAGTATGATAGTGCCAAAAGGTCTTGCTGCCTTTGGCAGCATAGACATCCTGCACAAAAAGCACACTGGAACGCTAGCTTTCCAGAGCGCTTTTATGTGCAAAGTGTTTTCATCACCTTGTGATGAAAACCTTTTGGCACTATGGATTACAAAATGGGGAAACTCAAAACATTTCCTTTTCACAAAATAAAAATTTATCCTTATCTGGTATCGCTCAACGTAAATTACAATACGTAAATTTGTTCAAAAGGTTTACATTGCAAAGCAATGCACTAGCCCTTATGTGCAAATTTGCTTTTTATCTGGGGGCCGAGAATCTGGACCATAATCACAAGGATCAGGATAATCCCTTTGACTGCATTATTAATCAGCGAATCCATCTTAAGGGCCACAATAATCTTGTCTATAATGGTATAGGAAAGGGCGCCGAAGAAAATCCCAAGGCATTTCCCTTTGCCGCCGGACATACTGATTCCGCCAAGGACAACGGCTGCAATGGCATACATTTCATAGCTGTTCCCCGTAGTCGCCGGGTCTGCGGATGCATTCATCGCCACCCACAGGAACGCCGCCGCCCCTACCAGGATCCCTGCGATCGTAAACACGCTGACTTTCATCAAAGCAACATTAATGCCTGCCATCTGGGCGCCTTTTTCATTGCTGCCCACGGCGTACACTTTTTTCCCATATTTGGTGCTGGTGGCAATATACACAAACAGCGCCGTCATAAGGATGAGGATCAGCCCCACAATGGGGATCGTTGCAATTTTCCCATTCCCGAACTGGTAAAATGCATCGTAGGACGATTTTTCCATGCTCATACGGTACACGGAGCTGCCCCCGCCCAAAAGCTCTTTATCAATGTGCTGGCAAAAATACTGGGCAAAAGACCGGAAAATCAGCATGGTAGCCAGCGTCACAATAAAGGCCGGCATCTTGACATAGCCCACCAGAAGGCCGTTGACAATGCCGCAGGCCGCCCCAAACGCCACGGCAAAGAGCAGGGTGGCAAAAATGCTCCCTGTCATATTGAAAATTATGACGGAAAAGCCTGCATCCAGCGACAGCATGGAACCTACGGAAAGGTCAATCTCCCCTGTCAGGCAAATCAGCCCCATCCCAATGGCAATAATGCCTACTACTGCGGAATGGCGGAAAATATTCATCATCCCATTCCATGTCAGCCCATTGCAGGTTAAGACATAGATCAGGAAAATAAGGAAAAACACAATGATGAAGCTATACTCCCCCAAATAGCTGGCGATTTTCTTCCCTGCCGGGGGATTCCCATTCTTTTTCTCTGCACCCATTACTGTACCTCCTCAGAATTGATCGCATTTGTTGAATATAGCATGACTGTGGTTTCGTCTATTTCGTCATGCCCCAGTACCTTGATAATGCCCCCGTTGTAAAATACCACGCAAAAATCCGCCACTTTTTGGATTTCCGGAATTTCCAGCGTATTAATCAGGATTGTCTTCCCGCTCTTTGCAAGCTCAAGGATCAGCTTATAAATCTCCGCTTTTGCTCCCACGTCAATCCCCTGGGTGGGGTTGTCGAACAGCAGGACTTCAGCGTCCGTATTCAGCCACCGGGCAATAAATACTTTTTGCTGGTTCCCGCCGCTCAAGGACAGGATGGAACTGTCGCTGCCCTGTGCCTTGATATTCAAAAGCCCCTGGTAGGTTTCAAATTTCTCTTTTTCCCCGCGCTTGCGGATCAGCGGTTTCCATGCAGACAGCGTATGCTCCGACAGGTACATGTTTTCCAAAAGGCTCATGTCCGGAAGGACGGAATTTTCCTTGCGGTTCGCCGCCAGCATGGCAATCCCGGCTTTCATGGCGCTGTGGATGGAGTGGGTGGGAAGCGGCTTCCCATGGACCAGCATTTTGCCGCCGGTAGGGGCTGTGCTGCCGAACATGCACTGCATCAGCTCGCTGCTGCCGGCTCCCTGCAGGCCGGTCAGGCCAATCACCTGCCCTTTTTTTACAGTCAGGCTCACATCCGAAAACCCTGGGCCTGAAAAATGCTCCAGCTTTAAGGCTTCCCCTCCGGTTTCCCTCTGCCTGTACACGTCCTCTGCCGAATACCCTTCCCCTACCATCAGCCGGGTGACGCTCTCTGGGTCTGTATCGCTTATGTTACCCGTCCCAATAAAATGCCCGTTCCGGAATACCGTATACCGGTCGGAAATCTCAAAAATTTCCGGCATTTTATGGGAAATGAAAATAAAGGACGTCCCGTTTTCCCGTTTCAGGCTGTTTACAATGGAAAACAGATGGGCAACCTCATCATTGTTCAGCGATGTGGTAGGCTCATCCAGAATCAGCAGCTTGGCTTTGAAAAACAGGGCTTTTGAGATTTCCAATAACTGTTTTTGGCTTGTTTTCAGGTTTGCAACGACTTCCGTTGGGTCCATGTCCACCCCCAGTTCCTCAAACAGTTCCCTTGTTTCCGCAACCATCTTTTTCTTGTCCAGTTTCCCAATGCGGTTTTTATACTCCCTCCCAAGGAAAATATTTTCATACACTTTAAGGTCGTTAAACAGGTTCAGTTCCTGATGCACGAATGCAATCCCTAATTCCTCCGACTGGCGGATTGTCACTGCCCCTATTTCCTTCCCGTCGAACTCAACCGTCCCCCCATCCCTTGGGAACACGCCGGTGAGCACGTTCATCAGCGTCGACTTCCCCGCCCCATTTTCCCCAAGAAGCGCATGGACTTCCCCTTTCCCAACCGTCAGGTCTACATGGTGCAGGACAGTGACGCCGTTAAAGGATTTCGTAATGCCATTCATCTTAAGCAGGCCCATTCCTATCCCTCCTATTCCTTTGCAATTCAATGAGCTTTTTCCATACACCGGCAATCCAAAGCGCCCACCCTTCCAGACATTCCCCTAAGGGGATGCCGCAAAGCATTCTGCAGCATCCCTTTCAGGCTGGGCTTTCCCGGATCCCTTCTTAGAAGGATGGGTATTCGCTTACGTTTTCAGCCGTCACATTTTCACATTCAATGACGTGGTCCTGTGTCACTTCTTTGCCATCCAGATAATCCACCATATCTTGGATGGCTGTCTGGATCATGGATGGGCTGTATGTAACGGATACTAAGCCGGAGAAGCTCCCTGCCAGATCCTCATAGGATTCCCCGCGGAGCACGGCATAGAACTCGTCCAGTCCGCCGCAGCCGCTAAGGGCAGGCTTATTGGCAAGGAACGCTTCCTTTGTGCCTTCGTCAATCCCACCGCCGTTCAAAGCTTCCAGGATCCCCATTGCGAGCTCGTCGTCCTCTGCATAAAACCACTTGATTTCTGCATTTGCCTTGTCGCCCATCAGGGACTCAAAGGACGTCTTTGTGTCGGAGCGGCTCCAGTTCATAGCCCCGGAATATGTAATGGATTTCAAATCGTCCTCTGTCCATTTTGCAGCGTCGTCAATTTTCTTGCCTTCAAATTCCGCTTCGCCCGTCAGGTATTTTGTAAAGCCCTGGTCGCGCAGCGTCGTAACGGAAGAAGTATCTCCCTGGTACACATATACTTTATCCCCCGGCTTCATGCCAAGCGATACATAGTAAGCAGCGGCTGCAACGCCAATCCCTTCGTTGTCGCCTTTTACGTTGGCAACTGCGGAAGATGCCACGCCGTCAATAATGCGGTCAAATGCAACATAAGGTATCCCAGCGTCTACAAGGCCCTGCACTGCGGACTGCACCGTATCGTCGATTGGCTGTATGACAACGGCAATGTCGCTTTCCCCTTTGGAAATGATATCTTCAATATTTGTAATCTGCTCTGCTGCAGATGCGGAGGTAATCAGTTCTGCTTCATAAGTGCCATCCTCGTTTACCTCGCCGATTTTTTCTTTGGCAAATTTTGCCACGGAGCCTGTCCAGCCATGGTCTTCCGGGGCTGTCAGCACATAAATGTGCTTGGAGCCTTCTGTCTTGGTTTCAGAATCCCCTGCTTCCTCCGATCCGCCTGCTTCTTCTGAATCTCCTGCTTCTTCCCCGGAGTTTCCTTCCACATCCTTAGATTCCGAGTTCCCGGTGTTCCCGTTGCCGCAGCCTGCTGCAAATGCCATAACCATTGCAGCCGCCAAAAAAATTGATACCAGTTTTTTCTTCATTGATGTTTCCTCCCTTTTCTGTTTTTTGTTTCTATCATAAAACAGGCGCATAGCATCCCCATGCTTCTGTTTTATACAATTGCCTTTTCCTTCTATTATTTATGGCTCCCAATCCTTTTTCCCTAAGCCATGCCTGCGCACCATCCTAGAACGTGTTTGAAAATTCATTCCTACAATTTTCAGACACGCCCTAATGCGGCATGGGCGGGTTAAACCACAAACTGTTCCAGATACCGCTTGGAAAGGCGTATGCTCTCCAGCACCCGTTCCCGGCTTCCCTCAAACGCCTTGTCCTCTACTTCTATGCAGGCATACCCGTTATAGCCGATATCAGTGAGGGCGCTTACAAATTTCGCCCAGTCCACATCCCCAAGACCCGGGATTTTCGGGGACATATATTCCAGGGGATACGCCATAGTCCCAGCCCTTTTGAGCTTCTCCGGGTACATTTTAATATCCTTGTAATGGACATGGAAAATTTTGTCCCGGAATTCGTAAAGGGGCTGGATGTAATCCACCATCTGCCACACAAAATGGGATGGGTCGTAATTAATCCCAAGGTTACTGTCCGGAAGGATATCAAATATTTTTTTCCAGTTTTCCGGGGTCGTCATCAGGTTATGCCCGCCGGGCCACTGGTCCTCCCCGAACAGCATGGGGCAGTTTTCAATGGCAACTTTTACCCCTTTCTCCTTTGCATGGGCAAGGATTGGCGGCCAGATTCCCTTTACCAGCTCCAGGTTCTTTTCTACGGATTTGCTCTGGTCCCTCCCGATAAACGTGGTAACCATGTTGACATCCAGAAGGGCGCTGGCGTCAATCAGCTTCATCAGGTGGCTGATATAGCCCTCCCGTTTCTCCCTGTCGGGATCCATGGTATTGGGATAATAGCCCAGCGATGAAATTTCCACCTTCCGCTCCCTGCAATAGCTAAGGATCCGCCCTGCTTCTTCTGCGTCCAGATGCTCCACGTCAATATGGCTGACGCCTGCATACCTCCGCTCTGCTTTCCCTTGCGGCCAGCATGCCACCTCCACACAGGCAAAACCCATGCCCGATACAATATCTATCATTTCCTCAAAGGAATACCCTTCCAAAATCGCACTCAGCAAGCCTAATTTCATGCCGCACCTCCCGTTACTTTTACTGTCACGCCCTTTTCACTGGATTCTATGCTGGCGAATACAGCCCGCATTGCATTCAGCACGTCGCTCCCGTCCACGGCGGAGCTCCGTCCCTCCATAGCCGCTTCCACAAATTCGTCGATAATCCCTGATTTTGTCTGGTTGTCATTGGTCTGTATCTTATCAATGTCATAGAGGATCCGGTCCCCGTCCTTTGTAAGAATGGTAATGGAGTAATCCGGGTCGTCATACAGCTTCATAATGCCTTCTTTCCCATACAGCACTGTGGAATTGTCCTCCGCCCCATAATAGGTCCAGCTTGCCGTCATGGTCCCAAGCACGCCGTTTTCCATTTGGTAAATGCAGATGGCATTGTCGTCCACCCCAATCAGGCTGCCGGAAGCGTCCCGCTTGTCCAGAGTAACCACCTTTGCCGTGGTTTCCACAATCCTGCTGCCCAGAAGGTACTGGATCAAGTCAGTCTTATGGATGCCCAGGTCTGCCATGGCTCCCATCACCGCTTTTTCTTTGTCAAAAAACCAGCTATTTGCCCCCGGGTCAATGCTCCAGGTTTCCGGCCCACCATGCCCGAAATTCGTCTTAAAGGTAATCACGTCCCCGATTGCCCCTTCCTGGATGAGCTGCTTTGCCCGCACATGGGCTTTGGCAAAACGCTGGTTCTGCCCAATCATCAGCAGCTTTCCGGCTTTCCTGGCTTCCTCGGCCATCTCTATGCAGTCGGCAAGCGTTACCGCCATGGGCTTCTCGCAAAGCACATGCTTGCCAGCCCGCAGGGCTTTTATGGTGATTTCTGCATGGGCGTGGTTTGAAACGCACACGCTAACGGCGTCAATCCCCCCATCTGCCAGCAATTCTTCCACGGAACCATACGCTTTCCCCCCGAACTGCCCTGCAAGCCCCTTTGCCCGCTCCATGTTAAAGTCATAATACCCGGCGATTTCTGCATGTCCATTCCCACAGTATTCCGGGATGTGCCGGACCTGGGCGATCTTCCCGCACCCAATAATTCCTACTTTCATCAGCGTTCTTTCCTTTCATTTTTCATATTTCTTTCATAAATATTTCATTTATTTCTTTCATGCATAATACCATATCAAACAGATGTAATCAACTTATTTTTTGTGTGTTTTGCACATTTTATTAGATTTATCCAAGGGTTTTTCCTGCTATTTGTCTATTTCTTACAGGAAATAATTTGTTTTTCAGAAATATTTTCAATTAGTTTTCATAACTTTCTTAAATAGGATTCGTGCTCCAAAAATACTTTTCATTTTTCTTTACAAAATATGGAAATTGCTTTACAATAACAGAAAGTTAAGCGAGGCACGCCCATGCCCTAAAGCGTGTCTGAAAACTGCAGGAATGAACGTCCAAATACGCCCTAATGTATGATACAGATTTACCATAGAGAAGGAGTCCACATTTGACATGAAAAAAAAGATAACTGTTTCAGATATTTCCCACAAGGCCGGGGTGTCCGCCGCCACCGTGTCCCGTGTCATCAACCACCGCTCCCTTGTAAAGCCGGAAACGGTACAACTGGTGGAAGAAGCAATGTCTGCCCTCGGTTACGAATACGAGCCCACAAAGCCTGCGGAGCCTTCCCGGCATACCATTATCCTGAACCTCCCGGAAATCAGCAATGCTTTCTACCAGTCAGTCATACAGGGGGCAAACGTGTCCGCGCAGGCGCAGGGATATAACCTGCTTATCCACGTAACCCCCATTAACCGCAACACTATCCGCAGCTTCTTAAGCCTTCTGCGCAGCGCAAATGCCGCCGGGGTCATACTGGTAAGCTGCATCCATGAAAGCCTTTTGGAACAAATACGCGCCATTGCGCCGCTGATCCAGTGCTGCGAGTACAACGAGCAGGCAGATTACCCTTATGTCACCATTGACGACGTGGCTGCCGCCGAGATGGCTACCGAATACCTGTTAAGCTGCGGGAGGAACAAAATTTCCCTGATTAACGGGCCTTACAGCTTCAACTATGCCCGCAAACGGCAGGAAGGGTTCTTAAACGTCCTCCACAGGAAAGACATTTTCATCCCCCAGAACTGGATTGTTTCCCTCCCGGAAATTAATTATGAGATGGCTTATTCCGCTGTGTGCAGGCTCCTGAACTCCGACCCCTGCCCAAATGCTTTTTTTGTGATTTCTGATATTTTTGCCGCCACAGTCATCCGCGCCGCCAAGAAATACAACCTCAATATCCCCCGGGACATTATGGTGGTTGGCTTTGACAATATTGCATTTTCCATGCTGACGACGCCGTCTATTACGACAGTCAGCCAGCCCAGCTTTCAGGAAGGGTATTCTTCCTGTGAGATTTTAATTGAGATGATACATGCGCCGAACGTGGCGCCCAAGCCTTTGATATTGGGGACAGAGCTTATTATCCGGGAATCTACTTCTGCGTTGTGAGGGCTTGGGGCGTTTTGGTGAAATGCATAGAAAAAGGATTAGGGCGCCAAAAGGGTGCGCCGCACCCGCTCCATGCCATATATTGGTATGGGCATCGCACCAAAGGTGCTTTTGACAACCTAATCCAAATAGAAATATTTTAGTAAGGAAATTTATTTATCCCGGTAATGGGAGCCACACTGGACAATTTTTATAGTATCTCCGTCAATCTTATATACAATCCTGTTTTTTCCATCAATTCTCCTGCTCCAATATCCTGCCAAATCCCCAGACAGCCGTTCTGGCTTTCCGATGCCTTCATACCCATTCCGGTCAATATCTTTCAGAAGCTGCAAAATACGCCGAAACGTCTTTTTATCCTCCCGGGTCCAATATTCAAAATCTTCCCACGCTGCATCTGTCCATGCTTTAACCATCGTATGGTACCTCATGGATGGTCCCGCCAGTTTCTTCCATTTGCGCGATTGATTTTTTCAGCCGCTCCATATTGGCTTCACTGTAAAACGGATCCGTTGTTATTTCAAAAGGCAGCCTTTGCTCCCGTAAAACAGATTTTACAAACATATTTACCGCAACTGACACATTCATGCCTGTTTCCCTGCAGAACGCTTCAAACCTGCGTTTATCATCTGTATCAATCCGTATGCTTAATGTTGTCTGCGCCATAAACAGTCCCCCTTCCCTTTCTGGCATTCTTGTTATAATGATACCATACCTGTAAGACGTTGTAAATACTGTGTATTACAATCTTTAAAATCCCCGCAGCGCCCGGATCTATGCAGCAGCTAATCATTTGCCAACAAAGACCGCGGCACAATCCGTTTTATCCGCAGCGACATCAGGCAGGCGGCGGTAAAGGCAAATGCAACCAGCCCGGCCCCTGCGGCTGCGACAAACCCTGCCGGCACACGGAAATTACACGTTACAATGCCTAAATCCCTTAAAAATAATGCTGTCAAAGGATTAATCACAAAGCTGCTGAGGACCAGCCCTGCAGCCGTCGAAACCGCCACCGCAGGCAGGAAACTCAGGGCAGTCTGGACAATAAGCTGGGCCGTGGTAAAGCCAAGGGCCTTCAGCACCCCATATTCCATCCTCTTGCTTCCCAGTATGGACCGCACCAGAAGGTACATGACAAACATCACAATCAGAAGGCTTAAGAACAGGATTGCGGCTACAATCGCTGTCATCAGGGACACATATACGGCCGACACCCCAAGGACGGTTTCTTCTATATTCTGCGCCTTATTGACTTCCCTGCCAAACCGGCCGCTGATTTCCTGGTTAAAACGGTCCACCGTTACCTCCGGGGAAAGTTCTATATAGTAGCTTAAGTTTTCCAGCTTCCCAATCCTGCCATACCCTTCCCGCGTCAGCAGGCAGTCTTTCCCCAGATTATTGGAAACCTGCGTAAAGCCGGAGATCAGGTAAACGCCTTCCTTCTCCCCCATGCCCAGCCTGATTTCATCCCCCAGCCGGAAGCCATGCTCCCTGGCATATTTTACGGCAATTGCAATTTCATTTTCAAATTCCGGGAACCTTCCCTGAATGACTACGTCCTTGTTATTTACTTTCGAAAAATCATCGCAGATATTTACCATAAGGCTTACGCCTTCCTGCCCTGCCATTTGGGTATGGTACAAGTATATTTTCTCCACACGGCTGTCCCGTTCCATTTCCTGCAAAAATTCTGTTTCTGCCCCTGCATTGATATTAATGCAGGCATCTGCGCTTTCCCCTACTACAAGGTTGCAAAACGGAGCCATATCCACAATTACATTTTCCAGCATCAGCCCGGAAAACACAAGGGCCAAAGACAGGACCAGCATTGTAATGCAGACAGTCAGGTTATATTTCATCCCGGATAACGTAGTTTTTAAGGAAAGGGCGGCAGTCAGCGGCAGCCTGGTCCTCTCCAAAGGGATATGGCTGCGCCTAAAGCTGTGGGTCCTTACCCCTTGGCGGAGGGCGTCAATAGGGGGTATTTTCCGTATCCTGCGGGCCGGAAGCCATACGGCAAACGCCACCGTACCGCACAAAACCCCCAGCGTAGCCAAAAAGGGCGCCGGCAGGAACCTCACTTCATAAGGAATCCCTGTCTGGGATACCATCATCCCATTCAGCGCTGGGAACAGGCAGTAAGAAAGCAATACCCCGGCAAGGGCAGCAAGGCACGTAAGGCCAAGGAACTGCTGCAGCAGGACCCCCATTAACTGCCTGCTCTGGTAGCCCATGGCTTTCCAAACCCCAAGGTCCCTCATGTTTTCCTGAATGTAATGGATAATATTGGATGCTATTACCACCACCACAATCAGAAGGACAAAGAAGGCCATGGCGCTGAGGACCCCGGAACAAATCATCTGGGAAATATAGCGGGACTGGGAAACCAGCGCGTAGGAATTGCTTACGGAAAAACGGTCCGGATACGCTGCGGAAATTGCACGGTTCAGCATGGTTTCCACGTCTTCGCTCCCTGATTTGTCCTTAAGCCGCGCGGAAACCAGCGCTGCCTTTGGCGCATACCCCTTCCCCTCCAGGTCCTGATAGCACTGTTCTGTCAGCAGGACCAGGCACATCCCGCAGTTATGGGAACCTGCCATGGCATTATTGAAAAAACCGCATACCGTATAGCTCACCTTATGGCCGCCAATGGTTAGCTGGACCTGCTTCCCGGCTGCAATCTCCCCTGTCTTAAAAATCATGGGAAGGTATACCCCTTCCTGAACCCCGGCGTCCTCCACCAGCTCCGACCTTCCAATGGGGCGGCCAAGCGCCCTGCCTTTTTCCATCAGGATAAAATTTGTGGTGGTTTCCCAGCCGTTGTACGTAATGCTGCCTTCGGCGCACATCACACTGTCCATGTAAGTTTCCGTTACGCGCCCATCCTGCTCCAATACCCTGGAAATATATTCCTGCATCCCACGGGCGCTGCCTTCCACGCAGGCCGTCACATGCTCCCCATGTAAGCGGCCATGGCAGCGGACAAAATTCTGCCTGTAATCAAGGCTGAGCATCAGCCACAAATTCACCATGCCTGCGGCCAAAAGGATCAGAACAAATTCCGCCGCCGTCTGGCCTTTTGCTTTGCGCAGGTTTGCGCGGATCAAAAACAAGTTTTTTCCCATTGCTACCACCCCATTTCTGTAAGGAACGCGGAAAGCATTTTATGCCGCTTGGCGTCCCCATGGACATACCTGCCCAGATGGCATTCCCCTAAAATTGCGCCGTCCTTTAAATACAAAATGCGGTTGCCCCGGCGGGCGGAGCGCATATCGTGGGTCACCATTACCACGCTCTGCCCCTCCTCGTTGAATTTTGTCAGGGTATCCAGCACATCCAGCCCTGTTTTTGAATTCAGGGCCCCGGTTGGCTCGTCTGCGAAAAGGATTTCCGGGGAATTAATCAAAGCCCGGACAATGCCAACCCGCTGCGCTTCCCCGCCGGAAATCTGGGCAGGGAATTTCCGCTGGGTTTCCTCCGGAATGCCCACGGCCCCAAACAGTTCCTTTGCGCGTTGGACTATCCTTTTCCTGTCCCTGCCCACCAAAAAACCTGCCGCCAGCACATTGTCCATCACGCTCATGCTGTCCACCAGATAAATCTGCTGGAACACAAACCCGCAGTGCTCCCGGCGGAACACCGAAAGCCCATCCTGGCTTAAGCCGGAGATATCCTGCCCGCCAAACGTAATGGTCCCAAGGCTTGGGGTATCCATGCCGGAAAGGGCATACAGGAGGGTGGATTTCCCTGCGCCGCTTGCCCCCATAATCACGGTAAAATCCCCCTGGTAAAGCTCTAAGTCAATATTTTTCAGGACGTGCTGCAAAGTCCCTCCGCTAGAGAAGGATTTGCTTAAATGTTCCGTTTTAAAAATTACTTTTTTCATAAGGAAGCTCCTTCCATGCATTCTGCTGCTGTTACACGTCCTATTTTACTTTCCCATCCCTTAAATGGCTTTATGCAAACCTTAAATTTTCCTTAAGAACCGCTCCGTGATAAGCCATGGCTGCCTATGCCGCTTTGTTCCTGCAGCCCGGCTGTTCCGCTGAGGGGGACTGCCACCGTTACCTTTAGGCCGTGCGCCCCATTTTCCACGGTAAGGCTCCCCTGCATGGCATCCATAAAATACTCTGAAATAGAAAGGCCAAGCCCCGCCCCTTCCACAGCCCCGGCATTGCTGCCCCGGCGGAATTTTTCCTTTATGGAATAAAGCTCCTCCTCCGGCAGACCGCCGCCGGAATCCTCAATAGTGACAACAAACTGGCTTCCCCGCCGCCCTGCCCAGACCTCAATATCCGTGCCGGCATATTTATAGGAATTGGCGAAAATATTGTCAAATACCTGCTGGAGCCGCAGCCTGTCCGCCCAGACAAGGCAGGGCGGGATGGACGGGAGCTTCGCCCGGTGCAAATAATCCGCCTGTTCCAGCAATCCCCCAAGCTCCCCGCTTTCCAAATCCGCCGGGAAGACCGGGAGCTCCTGCAGCTCCTCCAGCGTTGCCGTAAACAGGTTGGTGACTAACGTATTAATCTGGTCGGCCTTCTGGATAATCTGCGTATAATTTTCCTTCATCCTCCTGCTTTCTGCAAGGGCGCAGCCTACCTCGGACGCAGCCTTTATGCTTGCCACCGGGGTCTTGATGTCATGGGAAAGCTGGGCCACCAGCTCCCGTTTCCCCGCATTTGCTTCTGCCTCGGCAAGCCTTGCTTTCTTTAATTCTGCACGCATAATATCAAAGCTTTCCGTAAACGCCCCGAACAGGTTCTGCCTGTCCATTTCCAATGGGACCTCAAGGTTCCCCCCTGCAATCCGCTCTGCAAAGCCCTCAAGCTTCCGGAATGGCTTTACCAGCATCCCATAAAGCCCTGCCCCGTAGCCCAAAAGGAGGGCTGCTTGGAGGGACAGAAGCAGCAGGAACCACACGGCGGTGCTGCGCCTTCTGGCAGCAGACTCCTCCTCCCATGGGTTATGGAGGATAACCTTCCCGGCCGCCTCCCCGCCCTGCCCTATGTCGAGGATGGTATCCCTGTGGGAAACTGCCTGGCTTATGGTTTCGCTTAAATGCTCTTTGGTTTTGAGCAACACCTTGCCATCGCAGTCCAGCACAGTAATTTGGAACCCTTCCCCCGCCCCCCTGCTTATGCCTTCCCAAACTTCCATGGAACTGCCTGCCCGGGGCTCCCCCTGCCCATTCCCGGCAAGGGCGTCCCAGTTCTGTTCCAGCGTCTTTACAATTTTATTGGCGGCAACCACATCTTGCGGCGTTTCCCTGTTCCTTTCCATAAATATGGCAACCACTGCCGCTTCTGACAGGAATACCAGCAGGATAGCGGCCAGGAACCCCCGTTTTTTCATTTTTCCCCTCCCTCAAATTTGTAGCCATTCCCCCAAAAAGTTACGATATATTCCGGCTGGTTGGGGTTTTCTTCTATGGCTTCACGGATTTTGCGGATATGGACGTTAAGGGTCCCATCCCCGGTGAACCTGTCTGCCCAGACATTTTCAAACAGCTCCTGCTTAGGCACTACCCTGTCCCTGTTCTGCACCAGATAAGCCAGCAGCTTAAACTCCAGCATGGTTAATTTCACCGGCCTTCCTTCCACCAGCAGCCGCTGCTTTTGGATATCAATGCCCAGCCTGCCATCGGCATACGCCCCCTCCCGGCCTTTCCCATACCGTTTTAAGACGGCCTGGACTTTTGCCAGAAGGACGCCAAGGGAACAGGGCTTTTGGATATAGTCGTCGCCGCCAATATTCAGGGCAGCAATCTTATCGTCGTCGCTGGTCCGTGCAGAAATAAAAAGGATGGGGACATCCGTCTGCTCCCGCAGTTCCCGGCACAGGGCGAACCCGCTCCCATCCCCTAAATTAATATCCAATAACAGGAGCTCCGCCGTATGCTCTTTAAAAAAACAGCGGGCTTCCTGTGCGCTGTATACGGCAGATGCCGTTACCCCAAACAAATTAAAGTATTCTGCTGTGCTGTCTGCCAGCAATTTTTCATCGTCAATAATTAAACAATGGTATTTCATAGGCATTCCTTTCTTATATGCTTGCATTCCTGCAAAGCCCTTGGTTTGCCCCCTGCGGAAAGCACCCTTTCTGCGCCTGAATCATACAATATCAATAAGCAGCAAGAAGGAGAACTTTATGGAAAAATTAATGGACATCTGCCATGTAGGCTATTCCTACCATACCATGCAGGGGGAAACGCCTGCTTTATCTAATATAAATTTTACGGTTCATAAAGGCGATTTCCTGGCGGTTGTGGGGCCTAGCGGGTGCGGCAAAGGGATGGTTCTGCAGGGGAAACAGCCACTGCCAGAAGCCGGAAGCCCCCGGCCATGCAGGGCATGGGCGATACCCTTCTTTGGTAAGGATAGGCAGGCATATTGCCCCGTCAATGGCAGCCATTGATGAACATATGGGCTGCTTCCCCATCCCAGACAACTTTATCCAAAACCATCCTTAAATATTCACGCTGCTCTGATACGGTTAAGGCGTTAAAAAGATTGCAGAAGCTGGAAATTTGCGGAAAAAGGAGCTCCGCCTGCTGCCCGCTGCCCTGAATGCTTTCCCCTTCTTCCCTCAATTTGGCACGCTCCTGTTCCAATAATGCGCACTCTTTGTCCAGGTTCTGTATCTCCTGCCCAATTTGGCGGACAAATGCACCCTCCCCGCCGGATTTTGCCAAAACGGATACCAGGTTCTGCATCTCTTTTTTCCGGTTCTGTATCTCCTGCACCAGGAAACTTTCTGCCGTGGCTTTGCTTCCCTTTGTTTCTTTTGCCTGCCCTATACCTTTTTTTAATATGCGGCAGATGCTTGAATTTTCCTCAGTATAGCGCAGCACCTCCCTGCACACCAGTGAATCCAGCGTATTTCCCTGTATATTCGGCATTGCGCATTTTTCCCCATGGGTCATGGCTTTGTAAGGGCAGAGATAGGAAAATTTCCGTTCCCCTGCTTCTGTGACTTGCTTAGAAGAATAATTTTTGGGGCGCATCAAATGCCCGCAGGAGCATTGCAAAATGCCGGACAGCAGCGCTACAGGGTTCTGGGGCTTGCGCCATCCCTCCCCTTTGGGGCTGTTCTCCGCAAGGAGATTTTGGGTTTTTGAAAAATCCTGCCCGGATATGACGCCCGGATGCCTCCCGCGGGCTACGATCCACTTTTCCGGCGAATTACTTTTATTTTTATATCGGGCGGAGGAAGTTTTTGCGTAAGCAATCAAGCCGCATGTCCCGTCTGCTTCTTCCTGTTCCATGCACACCTGGCAGCCCAAGTCCCAGAAATACTGATAGCCCTCCTGGTCCGCCGTGCAATATACGGGATTTGCCAGAATGTCCCGGACAGCCGTTGTGGTGTACTCATTGCCACGTTTTGTCCGTATGCCATGGCTGAGGAAATACTTGACGATTCCCATTAAAGACTGTTTTTCCAGATATTCTTTAAAAATAAACCGTACCGTCTGCAGTTCCGTTTCATCCACAGCCAGACAGAAGGATTTTTTGCTTTTCCCATTGACGGACACCCTTTCTTCACTTTCTGCCGTAAACCCAAGCGGGGTATTCCCACCCAGCCACCTCCCCTTCCTTGCAAGCATCACCATATTGTCCCGGACCCGTTCTGCAATCTGCTCCCGTTCCATCTGGGCAAGGACGCCTGCAAAATAAAGCATGGCTTTCCCAATGGGGGTGGAAGTGTCAAACTGCTCTTTTATGCTGATAAAGGATACATTCAGCTTGTTCAGCGTTTCCACAAGGTTTGCAAGGTCTGCAAGGTTGCGGCCCAGCCGGTCCAGTTTGTAACATACCAGATAATTGCAGCCGCCGTTGCGGATTTCCTGCATCATCTCCTGGAACCGTGGACGGTTCGTGTTTTTACCGGAGTAGCCTTCATCTTCGTATTCTATGATATCTGATTCGCCTGCCCCATCAATATTGCGCTGTATATAATCCCGGCACATGGCAATCTGGTTTTCTACGCTTTCTCCCCGGCCGGTCCATTTGGATTTCCTGCTGTAAATGAAAATAACCACCGTTCCCACCCTTCCTTCCAACGCTGTTCTTTTTTTCACGCTTTAGCGTGGCAAGGTCTTTCCTATAAGACAAAAAAGAGATGCCTTAACATTTTTCCACAGGCATCTCTCCAAACATTTAAAATCTGGCATGGAACCTTCAGCCCATCCATATTTGCCCCTTCACATCTTATGACAGCAGGGCCAGTCCCCATTCCCCCTTTTGATTTTTCCACAGGATTAAGGTACCAGAAGCATCTTTGGCGCTATGCCCATACCATAGATTATTATTACAAACCAATTCAATTATCCAATCCTCTTGCCTACCACCACAAACCTTCCATTTTCCACATGGTACGAACAGCAGTTTAACGTGATAAATTCATCCCCAAATTCTGTTTCCAGGCCCGTGTCATAAAGGGACAATTGCTTTATGTTCCTGCACCAATCCTCAAATTCCTCTGGTGTATCTGCCTCAAAAAACTTATAATACTTGAACACATTATCTTTTACACGGTAAACCTGGGAATAAAAAACAGCAACCAGCTCATATTCCCGATGTTCGTAAAGGGAATCAAAGCAGATGATATGGTGCTCTTTCCCGTAGCCTTCCTGGGCATACAAGTCCAAGTCCCCGAACATCTCCCCTGATTTCATATTGTGCCCATGTATGATTAAATTCGTAGAAGGGGGCGTGCCATTGACATAGCCATTTGCTTCCGTGCCGATCCCTGCCGCAGAATCCGTGTCCATAATTAAGCATCCATTGGCATTGTAATTCCCATAAAAATCATTGTACAAATAGTAGTCCTCATTTTCCAAGGTCTGCATCACAGGGTAATCTATCACTGTCCCTTCAATTGAGAGCCAGCCAATGAGGTCTTTGTTCTGTCCATGCATGGATTGGTATTCCGGCAGGATTTTTAGTTCCGTGTCCACAGACGCTCCAATAATTTCTTCTGATACCTCAGCTGCCAGGGATCTGGCAGCCATATTCCCTTCCTTCTTGGCCGCTGCCTTTTGTTCCATAAGCTGCGCCTGCTGCCTGCCCAGCATATGGCTGTCCCGCCATCGGCCATAGCTGTTGAAAGCCATTCCCCCTATAGAAATGCAAAAACAAAGCAGGCAGGTTCCCATTACATATTTCCTTAACTTGTCCTTTTTATCCATATTCCGCTCCCCAACGGTTCTCCCTCTTATTGTATGCTATTATCCTTTTTTCCTAAAATACCATGCTCCCAGCCCGCTCAAAAAAGCCGCCAGGAACCAAGGGCATACGTTTTGCGCATCCCCTGTCTTGGGCACATCATCCAATGCATTGCCATCATTAGTGTTTCCATTGGCGTTTCCATCATAATTGATATTTTTACTCTTTCCCTCTTTTGCCCATTGTGCAAATATAGTTGCATCACTGTCAAATTTAGTCTTTGTTGTCACTCTTGCGCCGCCTTTTGCCTTTGTATGCCAGCCATCAAACTTGTAACCCCTTCTGGACGCTGTTGGCAATTCAGGCAGCTTCTGGTTTAGAGTCTTAGCGCTCCATTTATTTATCCTGCCGCCATTTGCATCAAAAGTGATGGTATACTCCGTTTCTGCTGGTTTTATGGGCGAGAAACAGGCAACCAGATCCCTGTCAGATGTTACTGCAAAGCTATAGCTTGTTTCACTGCCGGCTTCTTCCCCGTTTTCTCTCCATCCCAAAAACTCATAGCCTTCTTTTGCAGCCGCTTTTACTGTGACAAAGGTATTCTCTGTGTAGCTCCCGCCCCCTGACACGCTCCCGCCCTCCGAAGGCTCCGCGCTTACCTGCACCTGGTAAACCTTTGGTTCCGGCTGGATTTCCTTAAATTCCGCCACAAGGTTCCGGTCCGACGCTGCCGTAAAGCTGTAGCTTGCTTCACTGCTGGCTTCCTCCCCATTTTCTGTCCACTTCACAAACTCATAGCCTTCTTTTGCAGCCGCTTTTACTGTAACAGAAGCATTCTTATTGTAGCTTCCCCCTCCTGACACAATACCCCCTTCCAACGGATTTGCACTCAACCCAACAACTACTGCATCAACCACATCATCTTCCACTACATTGCCTACATTAAAACTAAATTTCACCACTTCACCACCAGTAAGGTCCAGCCAGGAAGAAACCATCCCCGAATCAATCCCTAAACATTGGATAACTCTTTCCCCATCTGTTTGGAATGTATCATCGCTTCCCTCAACAGTATTGTTTGTCCATGCCATCCGGGAATGATAGTATCCCAGCCAAACTTTATCCGGATCGCCGCCTGTATAGTTTAAGACAACAGCAGGATCATCCACATGGAAAGGCTTCACCGCACCAACCATCTGCACAACGCCCATCCCATTCTCCTGTTTTGCCAACGTCAGCGCTGCACAGTCAGGGTTGAAAGACCCACGGGTAATCTCGCTTGTACCAGGCATTACATCCGATCCAAAACAGAATGCATGCATTCCATCCCCCACGGCTGCCTCTATATGGAGTTCCGCCTTATTTGCTTCTTCAAAACTAAAGCGGAGCTCCTTTAAGTCAGCATCCCCAAAACCGGAAACAGAAACAGGGGAGGGATTTGCGCTGCTGCTGGTGAAAAGCTGCCAGCCATTACTGTATGCCGTATTCATCCAATAAGTCCTGCCATCTTTCCTATATTTTCCCAACACATCTAAATTCATATATGTAGTTCCATTTGAAACACATGTATATGCAATAACACCATTTGTGATATACCACTGGTTATTATCGTATACCTTCAGCAGTTTTGTCCCATCCAAATTCCCTGCGCCTGTACCAGAAATTTCTTGGTCATAGCCTAACGCCTGAAAGGCCTGCACAGCCTTGGATACATAACCGTCCATGGCAGCCCGGTACCACTTTCCGCTTATTGGCAAAAAGGTATACTCACGGGTTTCTGCACCAGCTATGTCCGTAAATTCTCCTGTTTCCCGGTCGGCTACCTGCCATTGGTAGTGTGAAGCCGCCCCATCAGGGGCTACCAACGTAACCTGGCTGCTGCTCATCGCTTTCCCCCAAGGATAAGTATCCGTTGGAGTATAATTTACGCCGGCGCCAGACAAGCCTTCCTGTTCTAGCACTTCCATATTTAAACCATCCTGCATTTCCACGTCTGGCGCAAAAAGCTCCTCACATTCCCCATCATATTCTTTCTCCTGGGAAGGCAGGGTACGGCCATCCAATATGGTATCTATACGTTCCTCTGCAGCTTTCCCGGATTCCATGCCCTCTTTTTCTTCCAGGATGCTGTCCTCCCCACCAGCTTCTTCTAATATCACGCCCTCTGCAGCATAGGAGTTCCCTGGCTCCGCACAGATGAAAGCAGCTTCATCCTTCCCTGCCGCCTGAACTTGCAGGCTGTCCACATTTGAAAAAAAAGAACTTAACACCATAATAAAAATAACCATGCTAAAAACACGGCTTCTGTTCCTTTTTCCAATATTACTCTTTTTTCCATGCACCCTTTTCATTCTTAATGCTTTTTTCATAACTGTCAGCCCCTTCTTAAAAATAAATGTTCCCCTCTCTGCTCTCCATAATCCCTTACAGATAGCACAAATGAAGATTTTTTGATGGCAGTTTTCCCCAAAAAAAACTTATAAAAACTATCCTGCCAACAAAATTCTTCTTTTTTTATGAAATTTTAGGCGTGGCATATTACAAATAACCATATTTTTTTTGAATTTTTTGTTAACTTTTTCCATTTTAGAAAAATATTTGCCTGATTGCAGCGTTTTTTGTCTAAACCACTGTATTTTTAGCCCTGGCTAATCCGGTTCCACCCCTATGCCTTCCACAGCATCCAGCAATTGTTTCTTCCCTTGTGCTGTAAGGCCGCACTTTTCTATCTTTTCAGAAATTATCCTTATCCAGAACTCCTCCGCATGCGTTCCCCCAAAAACCGAAACCATATCTTCCGGCACATGCGCCACAACCTTAATTTCCTGTTTTTTCCTTGCCACAGAATCCACTCCCTGACAGCAGGTATCCATACTATTCTATGGGCTGGGTTAGAAATTATGTTTCCGCTGCCCAACCATCGGCAAATCAACCCTCCTATCCCTCCTGTCAGGGCTTTTGGAACCAGAGCATGGTTCCATTTTATTTTACGGCCAGAAACTGAACCAAAAATCATGCAGCGCCATCGGCTACATGCTGCAGCACGACCATCTGTTTGAATGGCGCACCATTGAAAAAAACGTCCTGTTAGGGCTGGAAATCCAAAACAAGCAGACCCCGGAATCCAGGGAACAAGTCCTTGAAATGCTAAAAACCTATGGGCTTTACAAATTTAAAGACGCCCGGCCCTCCCAGCTTTCCGGCGGCATGCGCCAGCGGGCAGCCCTGATCCGCACCCTGGCCCTGAACCCGGAGCTTTTGCTCCTCGACGAGCCATTTTCCGCCTTAGATTACCAGACAAGGCTTACCGTGGGGGACGATATTGGGGCGATTATCAAAAAAGAGCAGAAAACCGCCATCCTGGTTACCCATGATTTGTCAGAAGCAGTCAGCCTTGGCTCCCAGGTGCTGGTGCTGAGCAAACGCCCCGCTACCATAAAAACTGTAGTGGACATTTCCTTCCCAGACAATATCAGTGCGCTGGAACGGCGGAATTCACCAGAATTTAAAGATTATTTTAACAAAATATGGAAGGAGCTGAACGAAGATGAATGAGTTGTCCCTTGCCCAGCAGAAGTTCCTGCTCACCCAGAAAAGGCATAAACGTACTGTCACAGTCAGCCGGCTGTGCATTTTTATTTTATTCCTGGCCCTTTGGGAGGGGGCTGCCCAATCCGGGCTGCTGGATTCTTTTATTTTCAGCAGCCCTTCCAAAGTTTTACTGTGCGCCTATGGGATGGCCTTGGACCAGACCTTGTTCGCCCATATTGGGATCACCTTATTTGAAACAATTGCAAGCTTCCTGCTTGTACTAATTTCAGCATTAGTGATAACAATTATATTATGGCTTAACAAAGGGCTGTCGGAAACCTTAGAGCCGTATCTGGTAATTTTAAACAGCCTTCCAAAATCAGCCCTTGCGCCTCTCCTGATTGTTTGGCTGGGCGCAACCTACAACACCATTATTATCACCGGGGTATCGGTGGCAATTTTCGGGTCCATCTTAAGCCTTTACACCAGCTTCCAATCCGTCGACCCGGAAAAAATCAAGCTGATTTACACTATGGGCGGGAAAAAATACCATGCCCTCACCAAGGTTGTGCTCCCCTCCAACATCCCTTCTTTATTTTCCATTATGAAGGTGAATATCGGGCTGTGCCTTGTGGGGGTGATTATCGGCGAATTCATCGCTTCCCGGCAGGGGCTGGGCTATTTGATTATTTATGGGAGCCAGGTATTCAAGCTGGACTGGGTAATTATGTCCATTGTAATCCTATGTATCATGGCATGGGGCCTGTACAGCCTGCTTAGCTGCCTTGAAAACTGCTACCTGAAGCGGCTGGGTTCCTGAATTTGCCTGTGAATGCCGGATAGCAAACAGAAAACAGGTTCCGACGCTTAGGAACATCCGGAAACAGCTATCCAGCATCCGCCAAAAAGCTGGAAAAAGGGGCTGCCCCGCTCCATGCTTTTCCCATACCCCTAGAGCGTGTCTGAAAATTGCTTTCTGACAGATGTATTCTACAATTTGTGGGAGATTTTTGCCAAATGAAGGAGGCGTAGCGGGCTACGTTGACTGAATTTGGCAGAAATATGCCGCAAATTAGGGGATGCAGATGGCGGAAATGAATTTTCAGACACGCTCTAACTTAAACTGTCCACAGAAAGTTCCTTCCATACTACTTCCGCCTGCCCGTTTGCACACACAGAAATCCAATATCCCCCAACCATCCTCTGGGCAAAAAAGGCTGGCTGGCTGCAAGTAATATTAAATCCACCATCAATTTTCTTTCCAATCCTGAAATTTACTTGCTGCAAAGGAAAGGCCAGCCCTTCCCCCGTCATCTTAATATAACTTTCCTTTAAGGTCCAGATCTGGGAAAAACGCTGCCTCCCCTCCTCCCCAAGTTCCACTATCCCCTTAAAACCCACACCATCCCCCCCTTCTGTTCCCCTGATTTCTTCTATAGAACCTGCCTGCCCATTAAGAATATAACTGATTTCCTCCGGGCTGCAGCACTTACGCAGCACAGGCATCCGTACTTTTCTGGGCTTTTCCGCATCCACCCCTATTTCAAAGCCGCCATACTTTTTCCGTACAGAAATCCCGCAGGCCACCAGCCCGTTTGTATTGCTCACATTAAACCCAATCTCCCCTTCCCCGGCCCAATATGGCTTCCCGTTCTTCCCCTTGCTTATTTTTTCCCTGTCAAACCCAATTTGGAACATATTTTCAAAACCATGATTTAATATTTTATCTGCAAGCTTCCGCTGGTAAGTTAAATATGCCCCTGGCGTTCCTGCCTTCTGCGGGCAGAACGCATAATAAATTCTAATGGCCTGTCCCATGCCCAACCTCTTTCATTCAGACAAAAAGGAACTGTAAAATACTTACAGTTCCTGTTCCTCAGCCAAAGAAGGGACTCGAACCCTCGACCTACGCATTACGAATGCGACGCGCTACCAACTGCGCCACTTTGGCATGTCCTATAAAATCTTTATCTATTATACCCTCTTTTCCTTTATTTTGCAATCCCTTTTTTGAAATTTTTTATTATTTTTTTCTTTCTTTTCCCTATTGACATTTTCTGGTTTCCAGATATAATAGATTTTGTTTATTATTATTAAACAAAAAATCTATTATTAGTTTGACTTTACAATTACTATACTTTAAGTTTAATCTAGTGTACTGGCACATTAGTATACTGACTGCACATTCCATTTCAGAAAGGATGGATTTCTATGGATATCGGGCACCGCATGAAAGAACTGCGCATCCAATACGGCCTGACGCAGCAGGAGCTGGCAGACCGGAGCGAACTTTCCAAGGGATTCATTTCCCAGTTAGAACGCAACCTGACTTCCCCGTCGGTGGGCACGCTCCTGGACATTATCCAATGCCTTGGCACTACCCCGGCAGAATTTTTCACCGACCAGGAGCCAGAACAGATTGTATTCCGGCAGGAAGATTATTTTGTCAAGGAAAACGAAGATTTGCACCACACCATCAAATGGGTCATCCCAAACGCCCAGAAAAACGCCATGGAACCGGTGCTTGTCACCCTTGCCCCCCACGGCGCGTCCGAAATGTACCTCCCCACGGAAACGGAGGAATTCGGCTATGTGCTGAAAGGCTCGGTAAAGCTGCACTACGGCCCCCGGTCTTTTGTGGTAAAGCAAGGGGAATCCTTTTATTTTAAAGCAGGGAAAAAACATTACATAGAAAATTGCGGCGGCAGGGAAGCCACCATACTCTGGGTTTCCACACCCCCAAGTTTTTAGGAGGAGATATCAGCCATGAGCAAACGACTGATTGATTTACAGCACATCACAAAATCTTTTGACGGCCAGACAGTTTTGGATGACCTGAACCTTTATATCCGTGAAAATGAATTCCTTACGCTGTTAGGCCCTTCCGGATGCGGAAAAACTACCACCCTCCGTATTATCGGCGGGTTTGAAAGCCCAGACTCTGGGAACGTTATTTTTGATGGGAAAAATATGACTGGCCTTGCCCCAAACGAACGGCAGCTCAACACTGTCTTCCAGAAATATGCATTGTTCCCCCATATGACCATTGCAGAAAATATTGCCTTTGGCTTAAAAATCAAGAAAAAAAGCAAAGCCTATATCGACGATAAAATTAAATATGCATTAAAGTTAGTAAATTTAGAAGGGTTTGGCAAGCGCAGCGTAGATTCCCTGAGCGGGGGACAGCAGCAGCGGATCGCCATTGCCCGCGCCATCGTCAACGAGCCGAAGGTACTTCTTTTGGATGAGCCCTTAGGGGCGCTGGACTTAAAGCTGCGCCAGGATATGCAGTATGAATTAATCCGCCTGAAAAATGAGCTGGGCATCACCTTTATCTATGTGACCCACGACCAGGAGGAAGCCCTTACCATGTCCGACACTATTGTTGTCATGAACCAGGGGTACATCCAGCAGATTGGCACCCCGCAGGACATTTACAACGAACCCACCAACGCTTTTGTAGCGGACTTCATTGGGGAAAGCAACATTATAGACGGCACTATGTTAAAGGACCGGCTGGTAAAAGTCCTGGATGTGAATTTCCCCTGCGTAGACGAAGGGTTCGGGAACAATACCCCTGTGGACGTAGTAATCCGGCCAGAGGACGTGGAATTAGTTGCGCCGGAAGCAGGCATGTTGGAGGGAGATGTGACCTCCCTGATTTTCAAAGGGGTACACTGGGAAATTGAAGTCCTTGCCCATGGGTTTGAATGGCTGGTGCAGACTACCCAGATGCACCCGGTAGGCGCCCACGTAGGCATCCGGGTAGACCCTTTCAATATCCAGATTATGAATAAACCAGAATCAAGCGATGAGAAAGCGGCCGGACCTGATGCATAGCTCCCTGGCAATCCATTCATTCAGCAAAACCAAAGAAAGGCGGTATCACCAATGCGAAACCTAAAACGGCAGTTCCTGGCCGGCCCCTACCTGCTGTGGATGGCCGGTTTTATCCTGCTCCCGGTAGCGGTAATCCTCTATTATGCCTTCACCACTACCAGCGGGCATTTTACTTTATTAAATATAAGTTCAATTTTTGCATCTATCCATTTAAAATCATTGCTTCTTTCATTGAAGCTGGCCTTGGCCTGCACAGCCATCTGCCTTGTGCTCTCCTATCCGCTGGCTATGGTGTTAAATAACATGAAGGAAAAAAGCCAGGGATTTATCGTATTTATATTTATCCTCCCTATGTGGATGAACTTCATGCTGCGCATTTTAGCATGGAAAATGCTTTTGTCCAACAACGGCGTCATCAACACATTGCTGGAAACCTTTGGCCTGCCCGGGCTGGACATCCTGAATACCCCTTCCGCTGTGGTATTCTGCATGGTATATGATTTCCTCCCCTTTATGATACTCCCCATTTATAACGCCATGTCCCGCATACAGGCGGACATTATCGAAGCGGCAGGGGACTTGGGCGCAGGGAACCTCACAATTTTTTTCAAAATCATTGTGCCCCTTACCATGCCCGGCGTAGTCAGCGGCATTATTATGGTATTTGTGCCAGCCCTGACCTCCTTTGCCATTTCTGACCTTTTAGGGGGCGGCAAGGTGCTATTAATCGGAAACGTAATTGAGCAGGCATTTATGCAGGAATACAACTGGAACTTAGGCTCCGGGCTGTCCCTTGTGCTTATGGTATTTGTCATTGCAAGCATGGCGCTTATGGGCTCCAAAGGCGAAGAAGGAGGTGCTGGCGTATGGTAAAGAAATCTGCGGAACGTATATACCTTTCCCTGATATTTTTGTTCCTGTACCTTCCCATTGCAGTATTAATCGCACTTTCCTTCAACAATTCCAAGACGAAGGTACAGTGGGGCGGGTTTACCCTCAAATGGTACAAAAACCTGTTTTCCAGTAATTCCATTATGGAAGCTTTCTGGACCACTATATTTATTTCCCTGGCTTCCGCGCTGATTGCCACCCTGCTTGGCACGCTGGCCGCCCTTGGCATAGACGCCATGAAAAAAAAGCGCCAGGCCATTATGATAGGCGCCACCAACATCCCTCTGCTCAATGCAGATATTGTGACAGGGCTCTCCCTTATGCTCCTGTTTGTGCGCTTTACCAGGCTTGGCATGGGCACGGTGCTGATTGCCCATATTACCTTTAACATCCCCTATGTCATTTTAAATGTGCTGCCAAAGCTGAAGCAGAGCAGCCGCACCACTTACGAAGCTGCGCTGGACCTGGGGGCAACGCCCATGTATGCATTTTTCAAAATCGTCTGGCCCCAGATACGCCCCGGCGTTTTTTCCGGCTTTTTAATGGCAATGACAATGTCGCTGGATGATTTTTCTGTCACATATTTTACCAAGGGGGCGGGCATCAATACCCTGTCCACCATGATTTATACTGAAATGCGCAAGGGCATCCGGCCGGAAATGTATGCCCTGTCCACCATCTTGTTCCTGCTTGCGCTGGTGCTGCTGCTGTTTATGAACTTCGGCCCCTCCGCACGCATTGGAAAAGAAGAAGGGTAGCTCCCGGCCTGCGCGCCTGGACTAAGAAAGGAGGGCCTCCATGAAATTGAAAAAAACAACCCTATGCCTTTTTGCCGCGTTTGCCCTTACAGTGCTTCTCGCAGGGTGCGGCGGCAAAGATTCAGAAAACACCCTGACTGTCTTAAATTATGGAAAATACCTTGATCCAGAAGCCATAGAGCTGTTTGAACAGGAAACCGGGATTCAGGTGGATTACGAAGAATATGTCACCCCGGAAAATATGTACACCAAGTACCGGGCTGGCGCGATTGACTACGATTTAATCTGCACCTCTGACTATATGGTGGAAAAACTGATTCAGGAAGGGGAGGTACTGGAGCTGGATTATGGGAACCTTCCCCTTTCCGAAAACCTTGACCCTACTTACTTTGAGTTTTCCAAATCCTTCGACCCGGAAAATAAATATTCCCTCCCTTATTTTTTTGGGACAGTGGGCATCCTGTACAACAAGGATATAGTAGATGAATCCAAGGTAAATTCCTGGGAAATCCTCTGGGATAAAACGTATTCCGGCCAGATTATCATGGCGGATTCCGTGCGGGATTCCTTTATGGTAGCGCTGAAAATCCTGGGCTGTTCCCTGAATACCACAGATGAAACGGAACTGAAAGAAGCCCAGGACCTGCTGATACAGCAAAAGCCCCTGGTTTACTCCTATCTGGTGGACGAAGCGCAGGATGAAATGATTTCAGAAAACGCCGCCATGGCAGTGGTATACTCCGGGGAAGCTGGGTATGCGCTGGAATTTAACGACAAGCTGGCCTTTTCGGTACCGGAGGAAGGCTCTAATATGTGGATTGACTCCTGGTTTATCCCAAAATCCGCCAAGCACAAGGAAAATGCAGAAAAATTCCTGAATTTCCTCTGCCGGGAAGACATTTCCATGATGAATTTTGACTATGTTTATTATGCTACCCCAAATAAGAAAACCAAAGATTCCTTAGATTTGGAGCTGCAGGAAAATACCACGATTTTCCCACCTACAGAAACCCTGGAGAACTGCGAAGTGCTAAAGCCGCTGGATGATGAAGCAACCATGAAGCTGAACCTGCTCTGGAAAGAAATCAAATCGGCAGATTAGAACGTGAATACTGTAGGAGTCAAATACCCCGCCCCTTGGGGCATGGCCTAACTTGTTCTTTCCGCCCCAAGGGGCGGGGTATCTGACCCTCGCGGCATTCGCCAAATATCCGCACAAGTGCGTCTGCTTGGCTCATTGCTCGCGGGAATGAATTTCCAGATACGCTCAACCAAAGTGGAGCCCCCTGGCATTGCCAGGGGGCTCCTTCTTAATATATCTTATTTCTTTGTAGCGTTCATGAAATATTTCATGCCATAAATGGTTGCATAGATACCATCTACGTTTGGTTTCTGCATATAAATATCATTGTAGTAGTAAAGAGGAACTACAGACCATGTTTCCATCAGCATGTCTTCTGCCTGATGCATCAGTTCTACACGTTTTGCAAAGTCAGCAGTATTGCGGATTTCTTTGATTAATGCGTCATACTCTGCCCATTCTGGAGCGGAATCACTCTTTTTCTCGCCCTTCCCTAACTGCATGTCGTTGTTACCAGAATCAGATGTAAACTGTTCTAACATGTTGATTGGGTCATTGTAATCAGCCAGCCATCCTTCACGTGTGATGGTAAAGTTCCCTACCTTACGGTCTTCCAGGAAGGTATTCCATTCTTCGGACTTAATCTCCATCTTAATCCCAAGGTAGCTTAAATCCTGCTGAACTGCCTCTGCAATTGCAATATGGCCAGTACCGTCATTTGTCAGGTATGTCATGTTGATTGCCGGGTCAATCTGGTATGTCCCATCCCCATTGTCTGTAAAGCTGAACCCAGCTTCTTCCATCAATTTCTTAGCGTCTTCCACGTTGCCTGCGCCTGTAGTGGCTGCATCATAGTAGCTGGTATCTTCCTGCTTGAATATACCGCCGTTCCCGTCTGCCATTCCAACAGGTACGAAAGAATCTGCAATCACCTGCCCGGACTGCCCAATATTCTCAGCAATATATACACGGTCAATCAACATGCTCATTGCCTGACGCATTTTTGCTGCTTCTTCTACGGTTTTCCCGTTAAAGATCGGGTCGTTTACGTTAAAGCCGATGTAGTAAGTCCCAAGGTTATCTAAAATACCAAATTCCGGGTTCTTGCCATTCAGAGAAGAAACTTCATCGTTTGGCACAGTATCAATATAATCTACGTCGCCGCTGTTGTATGCTGCATAAATTGCAGTATCGTCTTCACTTAACATAAAGTGGAGTTCTTCCATTGTTACGCTGTCAACCTTGTGGTAGTTGGGGTTTTTCTTGTAAACCATGCTTTCAGAATGGTCCCAGCTTTCCAGTGTATATGCGCCGTTGCATACAAACCCTGCTTCCGCTGCCCATTTTCCCGGGTCTTTCCCATCCGGGTTTGCTGCTTCTACAGAAGCCTGATGTACCGGCAGGAATGTTGGGAATGCCATTAAGTCATTGAAATAAGGGCATGGGCTTACCAGGTTGACTACTAAAGTATAGTCATCGGTAGCTTCTACGGAAAGAGTCCCGTCATCCTTTTTTGCAATGATATCGAACAGGTATGCATAGTCTGCTGCTGTTTCTGTTGCAATGGCACGGTTCCAGCTGTAAATGAAATCCTGTGCTTTCAGTTCGTCCCCATTGCTCCATTTGGACTCTTTCATTTTTACAGTATAAACCTTTCCATCCTCAGATACTTCCGGCATTGCAGTTGCCAAATCAGGAATCAGGTTCCCTTCCTTGTCATAGGTATACAGGCCTGCAAAAGAGTTTACTGCAAGGCATCCGCCGTCTACTGAGCTGTTCAGTGCAGGGTCAAGGTACTTGGGTTCAGAAGCCAGGTTAATATACAGGATATTTGTATCTGTGTTGAGCGCTGAATTTCCTGCGTCAGAACCTTCTTCCCCTGCATCCGGTTCCTCTGTACCGTCTGCTTTATTGGTTTCGTCTGTCTTTTCTGTGCCTGTATTATCGGCTGCATTATTTTTCTTATCATTTCCGCCGCAAGCGGTAAGGCTTAACGCCATACATGCAACCAGTAATACGGATACCAGTTTCTTTTTCATATGATCTCCTCCTATTTTATATTATGATATCTATGCTTTCACCAAAAGACGCTGCCCTTTGGAAAAAACCTTATTTATTCCAGCACGCAACCATATGCCCGTTCCCTCTGTCTGTCAGCTGGGGCATTTCTGCAGCACACTGGTCTGTCGCATACCGGCACCTGGTCCTAAAGGGGCATCCGGTCGGCATTTTTAAGGGGCTTGGCACATCCCCTTCCAGAATAATACGCTTGCTTTTCCTTGCTGTTTCCGGATCCGGGATTGGAACTGCTGACAGCAGGCTTAAGGTATATGGATGGATGGGGTTATTATTTAATTCGTCTGCATCTGCCAATTCCATCATTTTCCCAAGGTACATTACCGCAATACGGTCAGATATATGGTGTACAATCAGAAGGTCATGGGCGATAAACAGGTACGCTACGCCTAATTTCTCCTGCAATTCTTCAAACATATTGACAACCTGCGCCTGGATGGATACATCCAGTGCAGAAACAGGCTCATCGCATACAATAAATTTCGGGTTTACTGCCAACGCCCGGGCAATCCCAATACGCTGCCGCTGCCCGCCGGAAAATTCATGGGCATACCGCATGGCATGTTCCGCATTCAGCCCTACCAGCTCCATCAGGCCAAGGATTTTCTCCCTGCGTTCATTCCGGTTTTCATACAGGTTATGCACATCCAGCGGCTCCCCGATAATATCCTCCACAGTCATCCGCGGGTTCAGGGAGGAATAGGGATCCTGGAATACCATCTGCATCTGCTTGCGGTATGGCAGCATGTTCACGTCAACCTTTTTCCCAAGGGCTGGCTTGCCGTCCGCCCCCAGCACTACTTTCCCCTTTTCATCATATTGTTCCCCACTGTCAAAAAGCACATCCCCATTAAACTCAATGCGCCCTGCCGTGGGCTGATACAGCCGCAAAAGCGTCCTTCCTACCGTGGTTTTCCCACAGCCAGATTCCCCTACAAGCCCTAATGTTTCCCCGGGTTTTACTGCAAAAGAAATATCATCCACCGCTTTCAGCGGAATTGTCTTAAATCCCTGGCGCACGGGAAAGTACTGCTTTAAGTGGTTTACCTTCAACAGGTACTTTTCGTTATCACTCATGGCCGTTCTCCTTCCTGTGCTTCATAGATCTCCTTAATGTTCATCCAGCAGCTTGCCAGATGCGTGTCGCTGACACGCAGTTCTTCCGGCTTCTCCCTCAGGCAGATTTTCATAGCCGCATCGCACCTTGGGCAGAATGCGCATCCAGCCGGCATCTGCAGCAAGTTAATGGGCGTCCCGCCAATGGGAACCAGCTTTTCATTCATATTGTCTGCTTTTGGGATAGAACGCAGCAGGCCTTTCGTATATTCATGGGCCGGACGGTAGAAAATATCGTCTGCCGTCCCGCGTTCACACACGCGCCCGCCATACATTACAAGGATTTCATCGCACATGCTTGCAATGACGCCCAAGTCATGGGTTACCATAATAATTGCCATCCCAAGCTTTTCCTGCAGCTCCTGCATCAGTTCCAGTATCTGTGCCTGGATCGTTACGTCCAGCGCCGTAGTAGGCTCGTCCGCAATCAGGATATCCGGTTCGCAGACCAACGCCATGGCAATCATGACACGCTGGCGCATACCGCCGGACAGCTCATGGGGATACTGCTTTAACCGGCTTTCCGGCTCATTCACCCCTACCAAAGTCAGGATTTCAATGGCGCGCTCCCTCGCCTGTTTTTTATCTTTATCTGTATGGAGCAGAATTGCCTCCACTAACTGGCTCCCAACGGTAAACACTGGGTTTAAGCTTGTCATTGGGTCCTGAAAAATAATGGAGCATTTCTCCCCCCGGAACTTCTGCATCTGCCTGCTGTTCCATTTTGTGATGTCTTCCCCATGGAATTTCACTTCCCCGGAGGTGATTTTCCCTGTTTCAGCCAAAATCTGCATAATGGAATATGCCGTTACTGATTTCCCAGAACCGGATTCCCCTACAATCCCAAGGGTCTTGCCCGGTTCCAGCGTAAAGGAAATCCCATTTACCGCCTGGACCTCCCCATTTTCTGTAAAGAAGCTGGTGTGGAGGTCGTTTAATTCCAAAATATATTTACTATCTTCGCCCATCTGCTTATCTCCTTATCTATTTCAGTTTAGAGTCGAATGCGTCACGCAGGCCGTCCCCCAGCAGATTCAACGCCAGCACAATCAGGCAGATTGCAATTGCGGGGATTACAAGACGCAGCGGATAGGACTGCATGCCCGCCCTTGCGTCATTTGCCAAGCTCCCAAGGGATGTCAGCGGGGCAGAAACCCCAAGCCCAAGGAAACTCAGGTAGCTTTCCGTGAAAATAGCACTCGGCACCTGCAATGCTGTGGTAATAATGATAACAGACAAGCAGTTTGGCAGAATATGCCTCCGTAAAATCCTGCCATTTTTCGTACCAATACATCTGGCTGCCAAAACATATTCATTGTTCTTAATCGTAAGTATCTGCCCACGGATCAGCCTTGCCATGCTAACCCAGTAGAGCAGGCCAAACACAATAAAAATAGAAATCATGTTGGTCCCCAAGGACTGCAGGACCGTCCCTTCAATCAGCGGCTTAATCGTTTCATTCAACACCACCGAAAGCAAAATAATAATCAGCATGTCCGGGAGGGAATAAATAATATCCACAATACGCATCATTACCAAGTCAATGGTGCCCCCGAAATACCCAGAAATGGATCCATACAATAAGCCGATAATCAAAACCATGATGGACGCCACAATCCCAACGGAAAGGCTGACGCGGGTCCCATAAATCACACGGATAAAGTAATCCCTGCTCAGGCTGTCTGTCCCGAAAATATGGGGGAACAGCTTCTCCCCGGTCTCCTCCATATACTGAGTTTCCAATTTGGAATATTCAAACGGCCCTAAGTTCGCTGCTGATTTATCCCTTATGCCGTTAACTGATATAATCTCAGAATATTTATAAGGCACAATCATCGGCGCAATGATAATCGTTGCAATAATCAATACCAGCACTACAATGCTGCCCATAGCCAGAGGGTTCTTGCGGAGCCTGCGCATACCGTCCTTAAAGAAAGTCGTGGACTCTCCCATAACGTCCTGCTGCTTCTTTTCATCCTCTGTTGCCTTTTCAAAATCGTTCCCTTTAAATTTACTCAAATCCACCTGTGCGGAAAAGAATTGCTTTTTCTTCAATCCCTGATTCTCCTGCATACCCTCTATCGTCCTTTCTGTCCTTCTCTCATCTTTTATTCAAATGTGATTCTTGGGTCAATCAGCTTATAAGCGATATCTGTAAGCAGGTTTGCAATCACCATCAAGATGGAAAGGAACAGCGTAACCGCCATAATCAGCGTATAATCACGGTTTACAATGCTGCTTACAAAGGTTGAGCCAAGCCCTCCGATGGTAAAAATATTTTCCACTACCATGGAGCCAGTCAGGATATACGCAACCATTGGCCCGACATAAGTAACGACTGGGACTAAGGCATTGCGGAGCGCATGCTTAAAAATCACTTTCCAGCCTGGGACGCCTTTTGCCTTTGCAGTGCGGACATAATCCTGTCCCAGGGCATCCAGCATACTCGTTTTTGTCAGGCGCGTAATATACGCCATAGGGTATACGCTCAGCGCTATAATCGGCAGAACATAGTTTGGATTACTGGAAGACCATACCGGAAACAGCCGCAGCTCCAGGCAGAACACCAAAAGCAGCAGGGTCGCCAGTACGAAAGACGGCATTGCTGTCCCCAATGTCGTAAAAAAGATAATCAGCCGGTCCGGCAGCTTATTCCGGGTAAGGGCTGCAATACTGCCAAGCACAATCCCAATTACAATGGCAACTGCCGCCGCCATGCCGCCCAGTTTTGCAGATACCTGAAAACGCATTGTTATTTCATCCCAGATATCACGCCCGTTACGCAACGATACTCCCCAGTCCCCGTGCATCAGGTTCCGCATATAGAGTATGTACTGCTCCCCTAACGGCTTGTCCAGGTTATACCGCTCCTCCAGCGCTTTCTGCGCCGCCGCGCTGGTAGCCTTCTCATTGTTGAAAGGACCGCCCGGAATTGCATTCATTACAAAAAATGTAATGGCACTGACAATAAAAATTGAAACAATTGCCAATACAATTCGTTTTACAATATACTTCGCCACTTTTTTCTTCTCTCCTATTCCTTCCTGTATTTTTGCTTTTAAACCTTGAAGCCAAAGCGGTATCCCACATCCCCAAGCTTCCCTCCCACCATCCATTCCTACAAGATTATGGGGCACGCCCCGCAAAAATATTTTTCAGGAATCCCAAGCATGGCAGAACCTGCCTAAATGGGAAAATCAGATATGCCTTTTATAAAGCACCGCTTTAATCTTCTAAATTATTGTATAAAAAAACATAATTACATTATACATGTCAATTGACATTTGTCAATAAAAAACTTCTGAAATCATCTTACAG